>Ga0307374_10000394_pt1 | contig 84583 bp, 75 predicted proteins | sample OX3MG_FD_202532 | JGI IMG/M metagenome (GOLD analysis project Ga0307374, IMG submission 202532) | Soil microbial communities from Risofladan, Vaasa, Finland - OX-3 | ecosystem: Environmental > Terrestrial > Soil > Coastal area > Acid sulfate soil | place: Finland: Risofladan, Vaasa | collected... | reverse complement strand
TCATCGCCGCCATCACGGGTCAAGCGGGACCCCAAGAACTCGCGCCCGTTTCGCCTCCCGGCGAATAAATTCACACACTCGAGCTGCATTAAAAACAAGTCAGCTCACAAATGGTCTCAGTCAGGGCCGGCTTGAGCCGTGCCGAAAAGGCTCCAAAAATTCAGGGGTTTTAACCCCTGAGGCGGGAACGATGCTCGGCCAAGGGATTTACGCGATATGTCGCAATATTCCGCGACGCGGCCTTTCCTGGGGTGCACCCCAAGAAAGTGATGGGTCATGCGGCCCTGCGCGTTCCAGGCGCAACCGACCCAGCACACTCTGCACCTGTTTGGTCCGGCGCCCGGCAAATCGCGCTGGCTGCCCACATGCGCAACAAGTTCGTGAGCCGCGCTCATCGCTGGTGTCGGAATTGAGACGTTGCTCGACTGCGGCTGCGGCCAGTCGCAGGACATGTTGCCGCACGGCGAGCTCCAGCGCTTCCAGATCCAGGTCTTCCACCGCCTGACGACCGAGGAGCGCCTCAATCTCCTGAACCACGTCGGTGGCCAAGAGATCGGCGAAGAGGTTTTTTTTTAGCCCCACTCGCGGGAACGGCTTCCGAATCCCGCACTTGGAGCGAACAGATCTGTTCACTTACGACGATCAGTTCCCGTACCAGATCCCGGAAACGGCGGTATTCGGCGATCTGCGCTTTGGCGCGCTCGACGGCTGGGCCTGGGGGAATGACCTGGGTCACCGTCTTTCCACCAACCCGATGAGTCAGTGAATAAGACGGACCATGACCTGGGGAGTCCTTCTGGGCGCAGTGGCAGTTCAGCTTGCCACACTTACGGAAACGCGCGGTCAGAAAACCAGGACGCAGGTCGCCGACGCGGGCCAGACCGGCCGCGAGCTGATCACGTCTATCTCGGAGTGCCTGTAAGGGAAGAGTCACGGGAGCTTCCTATCTGACAGACATTATAGACTGTCAGATAAGAAAAGAAAACACCGCCCAAACCCTATCAGACTTCGGAGTGAATTTTCATGTCGTGCTCCCAATTACAGGTTTGCGTTTGCGCGTCGTGGCGCTCTTTGTTAAAGTAAATGCTTATGGCATCGGTCGTTAAAGAATTCTTTCGCACCTTCGTCATCCTTTACAAAGGCTTCAAGGTGACGTTCATCACCATGTTCAAGAAGCCCACCACCGAGAATTATCCCGCCGAACCGGTCCACTTTCAGGCGCGTTATCGCGGAATTCACGTGCTGCAACGCGACGAGAACGGCCTGGAAAAATGCGTTGCCTGCTTTCTGTGCGCCGCCGCGTGCCCCGCGGCCTGCATTTATATCGAAGCCGCTGAAAACACCGCCGACAATCGCATCTCCGACTCGGACCGCTACGCCAAGGTTTACAACATCGACTATTCCCGCTGCATTTTTTGCGGCTATTGCGTGGAAGCATGTCCCACGGACGCGATCACCCACGGGCACGGATTTGAACTCGCGCCCTACGACATCAACGCCATGATTTATCGCAAGGAAAAACTTCTCGAGCCGTGGCCGCCCCCGAAAGTCGCCCGCGCTTCCTAGCGTCCTGAGTCAGAAGTTCGTTGCATGGTTTTTAGTTTAGCGGCTTGTTGAGAAACTCTGCCCGCTGTCATTCCGACGAGCCACCGCGAGGAGGAATCTGCATTTTCTTCGGGTTTTTTGTAAACTGCGATCCAGTAGGAATAACAAGCAAGGATGTTTCTTCGACAGACTTCTAGGGGAAATAAGGGTTGTTGAAAATAAGTTTGCCGCAATTCACGTTCAGCAACTGCGGTCAAATTCTGCCAGATCTATTAATTTTTGTGGCGCGCTGCTTTAATCGGAGCCGCAGGTTCCGTCATCCTGTACGGATCCAGTATTTCCTTCATTAGTTTTTCGTCGAGCAGCTTGCGCTCCAGCGCGATTTCCGTAACGGTGCGGCCGGTCTTGATGCTTTCCTTGGCGATTTCCGCCGCCGCCGCGTAGCCGATGTAAGGATTGAGCGCCGCCGCAATCGAAATCGTCGCGTTCGCGTAGTAGCGGCACCGTTCCTCGTTGGCTTTGATTCCATCGATGCACTTTTCGGCCAGCACGCGCATCGTATTTTTCAGAATCTCCGCCGAATGCAGAACGTTCCACGCCATCGTTGGCATCATCACGTTCAATTCCAATTGCCCAGCCTGCACGGCGAGAGCCGTCGCCACGTCCGTGCCAACCGTTTGAAACCCAACCATCGCGGTCAGTTCCGCCATCACCGGATTCACTTTTCCCGGCATGATCGAAGACCCCGGCTGCAGAGCGGGCAAAAGTATTTCCGCGAGGCCCGTATTCGGTCCACTCGAGAGCAATCTTAGGTCATTCGAAATGCGAATCAATTCGAGCGCCAGATTGCGCAGCGCGGAAGACGCCGTCGACATTGCCAGATTCGATTGCATCGCGTAGCGCAAATCTTCGGCGGGCACAAGCTTCCGTTCTGAAATCTGGCTCAGTTTCGCGACCACCAGCTTTTGGTATTTCGGGTGCGTGTTGACTCCGGTGCCGACCGCCGATCCTCCCAGTCCCACTTCGCGCAACAGAACCTGCGCGCCGCGAATAACTTCGCCCGCACGATTGATCGCCGTCGCGTACGCGCGGAACTCTTGTCCCAACCGAATCGGCACCGCGTCCATCATGTGCGTGCGGCCCGATTTCAGAATGCGATCGAATTCCTTGCCTTTGCGCGACAGCGAATCTTCCAGCTTGCCGCAGGCTTTCAGAACTTCATCGAGCAGCAGCAGCGACGCCAATCGCATCGCCGTCGGAAAAACGTCATTTGTGGATTGCCCGAAGTTAACGTGATCGTTCGGATGGCACACCGAATAATCTCCGCGCTTGCCGCCCAGAAACTCAATCGCGCGGTTCGCGATCACTTCGTTAGCATTCATGTGGAACGAAACACCAGCGCCCGCTTGATATACGTCGACGACAAATTGATCGTTCAACTTTCCGGCGATAACTTCGTCCGCTGCGCGAGCGATTGCGCGCGCGATTCGTGGTGAAACAAGGCCCAACTCTTCGTTGGCCAACGCAGCCGCTTTTTTGATGAACCCGATCGACTGAATCAGAGTCGGATGCGCGCGATATCCGCTGATCGGATAATTGTCGATCGCCCTCTGCGTTTGGATTCCATAATACGCATTCTCAGGCACGCCTCTTTCGCCCAGCGAATCCTTCTCCCTGCGTTCCTTCATTCGCCCGACTCCGGTCCGTTTCCTTCCTTCATTCCCACGATTCCGACTCCATTCGTTCTTCATCCGCCCCACTCCACCATCTTGGCCCGGATTTTGTAAATGCGCGTTTTCAGGCCCGCCACCGTGCTCACTGAATTGTATCAATTCGTTCGCACGGCTCCGACCGAGTTCGCTCCCTCGTCCGCGCGACTCCCACCCACGCTGCGCGGGCGGCGCACTTATCTCGATCGTCAAAAAGAGACCGCAAGAATTCGAGGTCCTTTTCTTCAGTGATTACTTGCCACCTATCTAGCACGGCATCGCTCATCCGAAGGACGGTACCCTCCGGGTCGCGAGCAATCACAAAAGAACGGACGGTCGTCCCCGCGTGTCCTCGGAAATCGCTTGGAGCACATCCCAGGAAGGATGATTCGGATTCGCGCCAGACCGATAGATTACGGTTTCTGTTTTTGGTTCGTTCACTAAAAGGAATTCTACACTAATGGAGAAAGAAGCAGCTCGGAAATTCAAAAATACGAACCCCACCCACAGGTCGCCCGGCACGACTGCAAAGTCTGGGCGGATGCGGCGATTCGAGCTAGAATATGCCGATTATGAAAACGCTCTCTTCGCTGGTTTCACGAACCGCAGTCATATCCGCTGTTTCTCTAGCGCTTGTGCTGGTCAGAGCGGGAATCTCGATGCAGCTACGTGGACTCGCGGCGACTACGCACCAGGCGCGGAGTGCATCGTCCGCGCGGCAGCAATCGCGAACGGGAGCGTCGGCGAGCAGGCAGGGACAACAACAATCGTCCGGGCCGCAGCAGACGGGCGAGCAAGCGGGTGCCGAGCGGCGGGCGGTGAAAGCGCATCGCATTGCGGCGGCGAGGGAGCCGAAGCTTTCGCGCGCGCAGATTGTGGGGCTGCTGCGGCGGAAAATCAAATATGTGTTCGTGCTGTATCAGGAGAACCGGTCGTTCGATTCTTACTTCGGCACGTTTCCAAACGCTGAAGGAATTTTCAGCCACGCCGCAAAAGAAACTCCCGGTTTCTATCAGCCACTGACGAACGTCGACGGAACGACGGGCGTGATTCATCCTTTCCGCATCGGTCCAAAGGAATTTGCGTCGGACACGGACGACCTGGACCATTCGCATCCGATGATCGTCGCGAAAATGCGCATCGAAAGCGGCACGCCGAAAATGGATCGCTTCGCGATTTTTGAGGAAGCGAAACGCGTTAAGAAAAGCTCGCTTGGCGCGGCGGGCAAACCGTCGCTCGCGGGGAAACAGATGGGCGAGCTGGCGATGGCGTACGAAGATTGCGACACGATTCCGTTTTTGTGGCGCTATGCGGATCGCTTCGTGCTGTTCGATCACATTTTTCAGGAAATGACGGGGCCGTCGACGCTGGGGAACATCTCAATCATTGCGGCGCAGACGGGACAAACGCAGTGGGCGCTGCATCCCGATGAGGCGTACAAGGATAACGGCTCGCACGCGCCCGGCGTGCCGGTGCTGAACGACAACGATCCATTCTGGGGCTCGCAGCTCGACCCGACTCCGCAGGCGCAGAAAATGCCGGTGAATCCGCATGACATGCGGAACGGCCGCGAGTACGGCACGGCGATCAATTTGACGTTTGCATCGCTGCCGCTGACGTTGCTGGGCGAAGACGCGAACACAGTCGCAAAATCCGACACGGACGCGAAGCGCGATTTGGCCGACGTACAGAACGACATTCCGTTCATCGCGAGCCACGACAAGCCGGCGGTGCCGTTTGGCTGGTACGAAGAAGGCTATGGGAAAGCGCCGACTGATGGGGACAGTGACGCGGACGATGACGATGGTCCCGTGGATGCGTTTGGGCTGCATGCATCTTACGTGACGCATCACAATGGCCCGCAATATTTTGGATACGTTGCCAACAATCCGAAAATCCGCGAACAGTTGCACGGTTTGCAGGATTTCTTCACGGCGCTCGACCAAAAGACCTTACCGAAGGCAGGCGGCGTATTTTACGTGAAGGGCGGCTTCCGGAATATATTTCATTGGAAACCGTCCGACCCGGACGCGAAGGTGCAGAGGAATTTTCTGGGCGACGACGATCATCCGGGATATTCGGACGCGCAAATCAGCGAAGCGATGCTGGCCAGGGCGATCAATAAAATCGCGGCGAGTCCGTATTGGAACGAGAGCGCAATCATTATTACGTGGGACGATTCGGAGGGCGACTACGATCACGTGCCGCCCCCGATTCGCGCGACGGGGCCGGACGGTTCGCCGATCAGCGACGGTCCGCGCGTTGCGCTAATCATGATTTCGCCGTACGCGCGCACGCATTATGTTGCGCATGCGGCGGGGAATCACGCGTCGGTGGTGAAATTTATCGACACGGTTTTCAATCGCACGCCGCTGGCGCTTTTGCCCGATGAACAACGGGGACGCGCGCTGGGCGAAAAGGAATTTGGACAGAAGGAGTTGGGGCCGCAGGACGCGCTGACGCCGGACGTTACGGATCTTACGGATGCGTTCAGTCCATCGCGGCTTTTGGGGAAATCGAGGCCTTTGCCGCCCTCGTACGTGGAAATTCCCGATGCGCTAGTGGCGCGCCTGCCGGCGGAAACGAAGTACGGCTGCGCGGCGCTGGGAATCGTCACCGCGGACCGGCAGCAAAAGATCGCGAATGCCATCCCGCACGATTTCAATCCCCGCCCCCTCACCAACCCCAGTCAGTGAAAATTACCCGCCGCGAAGCTGTCGGGTAAAGCCTCGATTGACGCGCAGTGCCCCAGCCTCTACACATCTTAAAGACAGGACTCGAACAGCAGCCCCGCCAGCCGAGACGCGTCCATCGCCGCGGAGTCGAAATGCGCTTTCGCGCTGACAGAACCGAAGACCGCGCGGCGATCAGCGTGCCTGTTTGCCTCATTCTTCCGGACAATTCACCGCACGCGGAAATTGCCCACACTGAAAACGTCAGCTCCCACGGCGCCCGCGTCATTGCAGGTAAATTCTGGCAGACAGAAAAATCGGCGCTCGTGCGCTCGGAGGAAGGCCAGTTCGAATGGACCGGGCGCGTGGTTTACTGCGAGCGGTTGCCGGATGGGAAGTTTGCGGTCGGTTTGCAACGCTCACGGGGGTAATGCGGAGCAGAGGAACACGAATAGCTTTCCAGGATCCAACGTGGTTCCCAACTTGCGCAACTTGCGGGACGGATTGCAGCCGGCGGGGGATTGAGCTATACTATACGTTAGCTGGCGCACGCGCGGATAGCAGTACAAACCGTGCAGAAGTAATTGCGAGGTCCAGTCCAAATTCTGTAAAAACCGCACGTCGCCCCAGGGTGAATCTGCTCGTGCGGAGCGAGTGAGCGGCGTGGCGAGACTCCCCTTGGCCAGGATGCAACAGATTCTGGCCTCGGGCTTCGGACCACAGGGCGCTTCAAGACTCCTTCCGGCAGATTCCTCCCATAAGCAGAGTTGAACAAACTGATGCGATTGTTGGCGTGCGGAGCATGTTGGCACAAGTGTTCAATTTTGAACAGCAATATATCCCGAGGTTTTTATAAATAGCTAACTCGGGAGGGTGGTGCTGAAACGTGAGCGACACTACAACTAAAAGCAAGGCGAGAAGCAAAGGCAAACGTAACGGGCGACGCGGGCTGGAGCCGGATATGTTGGCGTTTTTGAAGAGGGCGGGAATTGCGACCAAGCCTGAAGCACACCGGAAACGCGGTGTTGTTTTCTCGGAAGGCGAGCCGTCGAAGAATGTTTACTACATATGTGAAGGCAGCATCAAGCTATCGGTGAACTCGAAGGAAGGGAAGGAAGCCGTCGTAGGAATTCTGGGGGCGACGGACTTTTTTGGCGAGGACGGAATCGCAGGGACGAAATTGTCCATGTCCACGGCGACGGCGGCGACCGACTCCACATTGGTGCGCATCGATAATCGCAAGATGGCGCAGGTGCTGCACCGGGATCGTGATTTCTCCGATTTCTTCATGAGTTACCTGCTGACGCGGAAGGCGCGCGTGGAAGCGGACCTGGTCGACCAATTATTCAATTCAAGTGAAAAGCGTCTGGCGCGCACGTTGCTGATGCTGGCGCGTTACGGCCGCGAGGGTGCGACGGAGTCAACGATCCCGAAAGTAAGTCAGGAGACGCTGGCGTCCATGGTGGGGACGACGCGCTCACGCATCAGTTTCTTCATGAACAAATTCAGGAAGATGGGATTCATCAAATACAACGGTGGCATGCAGGTGCACGGTTCGCTGTTGAATGTGCTGCTGCACGATTGATGCGCGTGCGCGCGGATGTTCTCCGCTATAGCATCCCGCGAAATGCGAAAAAGCGAATACCTCAGGTCAGTTCGCGCAGACAGAGCGCGAAGGGCACCTGAGCTACAGGAACGCGCCGGAACGCGCGCGTCGGCGATGCAATCGTAGTCAACGCATGACCCTGCACAGATTAGAGCAGAGAAAACCTCAGGTCAGTTGCGGCAAAATGCGCCGCAACGGGACCTGAGCTATATAAAACTAACGCCAGCAGGGGACACGCGAATCCAGTCGCGAAACGGCTTCTAGTGATGATCCCCGCCGCCTGGGTGTTGGTGGCGCCAAGTCCAGTATTGATTCTGCGTGTCGCGAGAGCGCTGCTGAAAATCCTTGTGGCTTCGGTGAGTTTCAGCTTCCCATTGCTGGTAGTGGCTATTTTCTTTGCTATTCCACTGATGATAATCGTGATATTCCGGGTCGTACACGCGGCCGGAATCACGACGGGCACAGCCAGTTGTTATGATGGAGATGAAAAATGCCGCGGCCAGAACGAAGGATCCCCAGCGCGCGTATGTGATCTTCTGCATGTGAGTGTTTCCTCTCCGGCTGGAGTTCCATTATAACTCAGCTTTCTTCGCATTTTCGCCGTTCGCCCACGGGTTGGCCTCCGCCGCGTCATCAGCCGTGAGACCACAGCAGATTTCCTGCCTCCCGCCACGCGCCTCGGCGGGCCAGCGTCGGGCAGGCTCGTCGCTTTTGCTTCTCGAAATGACCAACGTCCGTCCCGCTGGCCGAAAATTCGCACAGTTTTGCGAAATTCACTAACTTCAAAAGTGGTCTGTTTGGCTCAGACATGCGTGTGGGGATGGGACTAGACTTCCCTCGCTCACTCTCTATTCACAAGCTAGCCCCACCTGTTCCGTGAGCCGGAGGTTCACTCATGGCAGAACCTGCACGCGTTTCTTACGAGCAAAACAGATCAGACGAGCATACAAATGCCGCGAAAGGATACTCGGCAAGACGGAATGAACAGCAAAGTGCGGATTTACTCATGGCGAAATTGAGGAATTTGCACGCTGAAACGGAGCGGCACGACGAACTTCTAGAAATCTATGAAACGCTGCACGAAAACGAACGGCGTCTGCGCGAAATGATTGACGCGCTCCCGGCGGCGATTTACACCACGGATGCGGAGGGCCGCCTGACGCACTACAATGCGGCCGCCATCAAATTGTCCGGCCGCGTGCCGGAATTGGGCAACGACCAATGGTGCGTGACGTGGAAGCTGTTCCATGCGGATGGGACTCCCATGCCGCACAGCGAATGCCCCATGGCCAAGGCGCTCAAGAGGGGCCGGGCGATACACGACGCGGAAATTATTGCCGAGCGGCCGGATGGCAGCCGTTTGTGGCTCACCGTATATCCCACGCCTCTGCACGACGCGGAAGGCCGTATCGCCGGCGGAATTAACATGCTGGTTGATATCACCGAGCGGAGGCGGTCCGACGCGGCGATGCGCGCAAGCGAAGGGCGTTTCCGCACCATCGTTAATCAGGCCGCCACGGGGGTGATGTTGGCTGACGCCACTGGCCGCATGACGCTGGTCAATCAGCACTGGTGCGAGGTGCTCGGCTACAGCGACGCGGAGATGTTGAAGATGAACATTGCAGACATCACCGACTCGGCAGACCTTGAGCCCACGCTGGAAGCGATCCAACGCCTGGCCGAGGGCGGTCCGGATTTCGTCATCGAGAAGAGGTACCGGCGTAAGGACGGCTCTATTCTGTGGGCAAGCAGCAGCGGCAGCGCACTGCGCGGTCCAGAGGGAGAGTACCTGGGGATGATCGCTTTCGTGGTCGATATCAGCGAGCAGCACAGGAGAGAGATGATCGCGCAGGGCCAGAAGGAGGCTTTTGAGCTGGCCGCCGACGGCGCCCCGATCAATGCCGTGCTGGAGATTCTTGCCTGTACCGCGCGGGAACAATCAGTGAGTACCGTGAGGACGGCCATCTTTATCGTTGACGAGGAGAGCCCGTGTCTCCGGTTTAGCGCGGCGGCAGGCGTAGCCGAGAGTTACACCCGAGCCACGGACGGATTTCCCATTGGCGCGCAGATTCCATCCTGCGGCTACGCGGCTCATACCGGGCAGACAGTCATCGTGCCGGATGTTGAGCAAGATCCGCTGTGGTCCCCCTATGTACATTTGGCGCGGGAGCACGGTTTTCGCGCTTGCTGGTCTTTCCCGATTCGTTCGTTCGGAGGCAAGGTTCTGGGCACGTTTGCGCTCTATCATCCGGAGGTCCGCGAACCTGATTCCCGCGACCTCGAATCAGTCAATTTGCTCGCCGAAACCGCCGGCGTGCTGATTGGGCGGCATAAAGAGGCTGAAAATCGTTCGCGAGCCGAAGAGTCGCTGCGCAAGAGCGAGGAGCGTCTCCGCACAATAACCGAGCAACTGCAGGCCGAAGCAACCGTTCGGACACAGGAATTGGAGCAGCGAAACGCCGAGATTCTGGAGCAGGCGGAACGGCTGCGGCTGCTGTCAAATCGCTTGATGCAATCGCAGGATGACGAGCGGCGGAGAATCGCACGCGAACTGCACGATAGTACAGGGCAGTATCTGGCGGCGCTGGGAATGTCGATCGAGGCGGCGAGGCGAAGCATGAGTAAAATACCGCCGAAAGTGGCGGAGAAGCTCGACGAAGCGACCGAGATCGTGGGGAAATGCTCCTCGGAGATTCGCACGCTCTCGCATTTGTTGCATCCGCCGCTGCTCGAGGAACTGGGACTGGCGTCGGCGATTGAGTGGTACGTAACAGGATTTGCCTCGCGGAGTAACATGGAAGTGAAGCTGCAGATTCCTCCCAAATTCAGACGGCTGGACGAGTCCGTTGAGCTCGCATTGTTCCGCGTGTTGCAGGAATGCCTGACGAATATTCACCGGCATTCGGGAAGCAGGACCGCGATCGTGAAGGTGGAGGCGGATGAGCACCAAGTGAAACTCGAAGTGATCGACCAGGGGAAGGGAATTCCGCAGCCGCTGCTCGATACGAAATTCACCGCGCCGAACAGATTGGGCGTGGGAATCAACGGGATGCGGGAACGATTGAAGGGTCTGGACGGAAGATTGGAAATTCATTCCACAAATCTGGGCACCACGGCGCGAGCGGTGATTCCTCTGCGGCCGGGCATGGTTACGTCTGCGGGATAATTGTTTCTCGACCGCACATAAAAGAGATGCGGTGTCCTCAAGTGAACAGCATTACTTCGGATTTACGAGCATGATCGGTGTATGATCACACGACTGAGGAACAGAGGTTCGGACAAAACGATGGTGGACAGCGTCACGGAAGAAATGGCCACTCCGCGAATAGCCAAATCCGTCCGCGACTGGGACGCAAACCGGAGCGCAGCGGCCGCGTTACACGAAAAGCACAGCAAGAAAAAGCCACGCCTTCAGCATCCAAGGTAGCGTTTTGACGTACATGGCGCGCCGCCAGGCGCGTCGTCGGGTCGTGAAACCCTCCGGCCGAGATTATGTTGATTGTTCAAAATTGGACGTTTGCTCGTTGACATAGGAAGGGCGAGTGAACTAGAATTTTATCGCTTCCATCTGTAGGACCGTTTCGAGCCGGGAGGATTTGGGTAATGGCAGAAACGCGACCACCCTTTGTCCCTAGCAGTTCGTTGCCTCCGCCAAATGTGTCCGTTGAAATGGGCGGCACGGACCAGCTGTTGGCCAAACTGACGGATCTGCACCGCCAGACAGAGCGGCACGATGAGCTATCGGGTGTTTACGAAACGCTGCGTGAAAGCGAACGGCGTTTCCGCGAAATGATTGACGCGCTTCCGGCAGCTATTTACACCACGGACGCCGAAGGCCGCTTGACCCACTTCAATCCTGCCGCAGTGCAGCTTTCGGGACGCACGCCGGAGCTTGGCACAGACCAATGGTGCATAACTTGGAAGCTGTTCTGGCCGGATGGCACTCGCATGCAGCACGACGAATGTCCCATGGCCGTTGCTCTGAAAGAGGGGCGCGTCCAGGACGGCGTGGAAGCGATTGCGGAGCGACCGGATGGAACGCGCTTCTGGTTCATACCGTATCCCAGATTATTGCGCGATGAGGAAGGCAGGATCGTCGGCGGCATTAATATGCTGCTCGATATCACGGAACGAAAGGAAGCCGAGCGGGCGAGCAGTTTGCTAGCGGCCATCGTGGATTCGTCGGATGATGCGATTGTGAGCAAGACTCTCGACGGGGTTATCACGAGCTGGAATAAAGGCGCGGAGCGGTTATTCGGCTACACGGCCGAAGAAGCCATTGGGCAGCATATTACGCTTATTGTTCCCGCCGATCGCCGGCATGAAGAGGCAACAATTATCGAACGGCTCAGACGAGGCGAGCGAATCGATCATTTCGAAGCGGTGCGCAGGCGCAAAGACGGCTCGCTGGTCGATATTTCGCTTACGATATCGCCGGTGAGGAGCTCGGCTGGCCGCGTGATTGGGGCGTCGAAGGTGGCGCGTGACATCACGGCGCGGAAGCAGATCGAGCAGGCGTTGCGCGAAAGCGAAGAGCGGGCGCGAGACCTGGCCGACAAGCTCGACATGGAAGTGCGCGCGCGGACAGAAGAACTAGAGGAGCGAAACGCGGAAATTGTGGAGCAGACCGAACAGCTTCGGCGGCTCTCCACTCGCTTGATGCAAAGCCAGGATGACGAGCGGCGAAGAATCGCGCGCGAACTGCACGACAGTGCGGGGCAGTATTTGGCGGCGCTAGGCATGTCGATCGAAGCGGCAAGGCGAAGCGCGGGGGTATTGCCGCCGACAGCCGCGGAGAAGCTCAACGAAGCGAGCGAGATTGTGGCGAGATGCTCGTCGGAGATTCGCACGCTCTCGCATTTGCTGCATCCTCCGCTGCTCGAGGAGCTGGGACTGGCGTCGGCGATTGAGTGGTACGTGGAGGGATTCGCCTCGCGAAGCGGCGTGAAAGTGGAGCTGCAAATTCCGCAGAAGCTCAAACGGCTAGACGAGCCGGTAGAGCTAGCGCTTTTCCGCGTGCTGCAGGAGTGCCTGACGAATATTCACCGGCACTCGGGAAGCAACTGGGCGATGGTGAAGGTCGAAACGGACTCCAATCAGGTGAGCCTGGAAATATGCGATCGCGGGAAGGGAATTGCGAAGCCGGAGCAGGGCGCGCCGGCCGCTCCGCCGAAGCGATTGGGCGTGGGAATCAATGGCATGCGGGAACGCTTGAAGGATCTGGGCGGAACGCTGGAAATTGATTCCACGAAGCGCGGCACCAGGGCGCGCGCCACTATTCCGCTGCGCTCCGAGGCGTCTGCAACTTCAGCATAGCTTCAGGGTAATCGTTGCGTTTCCGGCGGCGGTGCTAACGGCTGTTGAGTTGCACCGAGCCGGGCTGCGGCGCATCTCGAAGGATTTCGTATTTTTCCGGTGCGCAACACGCGACGCTCAAGCGCGCAACGTCCCGCAGCATTTCCGGTTCATTCCTCAAGTGATTTAACGTCTCGCGAAGAATCTTAGAGGCGGCTTTGCTTTTCGGAGTCTCCAACCTGTAGTGCATCCATTTGCCATCGCGCCGCGCCGATACCAGGCCCGCCTTACGCAAATATGCCAGGTGGCGGGAGACTTTGGGCTGGCTGGTGCGCAAAATCTCCACGAAATAGCAAACGCAGACTTCGCGGCCGGCCATCAGGTTCAGCAGGCGCAGGCGCGTGGGATCGGCGAGGGCGCGGAAAACGCGGTGAAGCGGGGACACACTTCGCTTTGTAGGCACGGGGGGATTATAGCACAATACATTCGTCTTGACATATATGACTCGGGCGGCGTAGAATCCATTATATATTCGTACAGGCAGATATGTGTTGCGAGGAGGCTCTATGGGCGGCGACATCAAGAGCGAAGTGAAAAGCAAGTACGGCGAGGCGGCGAAACGCGTCGCGGCGGGAAGCAGCGCCTGTTGCGGCGCACCGGGACTGAGCGCGTGCGATCCCATCACCAGCAACCTTTACGACGAATCGCAGAAATCGGCGATTCCGGCAGCAGCCGTTGCGGCGTCGCTTGGCTGCGGAAATCCCACGGCGCTGGCGAAGCTCGAGCCGGGCGAGATCGTTCTCGACCTCGGCTCCGGCGGCGGGATCGACGTGCTGCTTTCCGCGCGGCGCGTGAGTCCCGGCGGAAAAGCGTACGGTCTGGACATGACGGACGAAATGCTCGAACTGGCGCGCGAAAACCAGCGCGAATCGGGCGTTGAGAACGTCGAGTTTCTGCGCGGGGAAATGGAAAATATCCCGCTGCCGGAAAATTCGGTGGACGTGGTGATCTCGAATTGCGTGATCAATCTTTCCGCGGACAAAGGCCGCGTGCTGCGCGAAGCGTTTCGCGTGCTGCGCCCCGGCGGGCGCTTTGCGGTGTCGGATGTGGTCGTGCGCGGCACAGTTCCTGCGGATATTCGCCGAAGCGTGGAGCTGTGGGTTGGCTGCGTTGCGGGCGCGATGGAGGAATCGGAATTTCGCGAGAAGCTCGGGGCGGCGGGGTTCACGGAAATTGAAATCGAGCCAACGCGCGTTTACAGCATCGAAGACGCGCAACAATTCCTGACGGCTGCGGGAATCGATGCGGACGCGATTGCACCGCACGTCGAGGGCAAATTTGTGAGCGCGTTCATTCGTGCCAGAAAACCCGCCGCAGGCAAGGACGTTACGAAAGGCTCTTGCTGCGCACCGGGCTGTTGCGCGCCAGCGTAGAAATCAGAATCCGCAGCCCAATGAAGACCTACTGGGTGTATATCATGGCCAGCAAGTCGCTCAATCTGTACACCGGCGTGACCGGCAATTTGCAGCGTAGAGTACTGCAGCACCGCAAGAGGCTACTCCAGGGCTTTTCCGCGAAATACAACATAAATAGGCTAGTTTACTACGAAACTTTTGGCGACATTTTTGCAGCTATCCGGCGCGAGAAACAGATCAAAGGCTGGCTGCGGAGCAAGAAAATAGCCTTGATCGAATCGACCAACCGCGACCGGAAGGACTTGAGCAATGGATGGTGAAGTTCGTGGAATGACACGAAAGGGCGTCGAGGCGAGATTCTTCGTCGGCTAAATTCAGCCTCCTCAGAATGACAGTCTTTGTGCTTTTGCTTTTCCGTTGCCATCCTGAGCGGAGCGTTTTGCGCGGAGCGAAGGATCTGGCTCCGAAGCATTCGGCCCCCATACTGTTGCGTCTCAAGCGGCGGAGGCCGAATCCGCTCGATAAAAAGGGAATGAAAAGACCATGAAATCTAAGGTGCTGTTTCTGTGCACGGGGAATTCGGCGCGCAGCCAGATGGCGGAGGGTTGCCTGCGGAGCGTGGCGGGCGAGCGGTTCGACGTGATGAGCGCGGGTATTGAGCCGAAGGGTTTGAATCCGCTCGCCGTCGCGGCGATGCGCGAAATCGGCATCGACATATCGGGCCAGCGGTCGAAGGACGTCCGCGAACTTCCGGGCATATCGGTGCAATACGTTGTTACCGTGTGCTCGAACGCGCGCGAGAAATGTCCGGTGTTTCCCGCAACGGTAAAATTCATGCACTGGGATTTGGACGATCCCGCCGCGGTGCAGGGAACGGAAGAACAAAGACTTGCGGCGTTTCGCCAAGCGCGCAACAAAATTGCCGCGCACATCAAGAAAGAGTTCGGCGAGCAGGAAAAGCCGGGAATACCATGAATAGACGCGAGCGTAGAAACCAGCATGCGTCATAAGCCGGCGCGGCGTGCCGTCGGGGAATTCCTTGGCACGGCATTTCTGGTGGCTGCTGCGGAAGCTACCCGCGACCGCGAAGGATGTTGTGACGACGCGTGACCTGCACGAGTAGTCGCTGAGATTACGGCGAGGGGCGTACACTAGGTGGCCTCGGATGTAAAAATGGAGCAGGGCTGGAGGCGAAAATGAATCACGAATGCCGCTTTCTAAAAAGGTTTCTCTTGCCGGGAGTACTTGCATTATCGGCCGGGCTTTGCTCGGCCGCGCCGGTGAATCCCGCGCAGGAGTTCGCGGAACTTCCCATGTCCCAGCAGGGCACGATGCAGCCCGGGCAAAGACTCCAGATTCCTCCGATTCCGAAAATTGTCGATCCATACGCCATCGACAAGAAAGCGATACTCGAAGCGAATCGCAAGGAGCTTCACGGACATGTGGAGCGATTGTTCACTTTGGCTCAGGGCCTCAAAGATCAAGCCGAGAAAACGGACTCGTCCCAAATACTTTCCGTCGATTTTGTGAAGAACGCGAAGGAAATTGAAAAGCTCTCGAAGAAAATTCAAAAACTCGCCCGCTAGTACTGCCGGGTATCAGCGGATTCAGGCGGTGCCCGCCGCGGTGCAGGGAACGGAAGAAGAAAAACTCGCGGCGTTTCGCCACGCGCGCAACAAAATTGCCGCGCACATCGACACCGAATTTGGCTTAGTGGAAGGACGAAAGGCCTAAGAATATGGCGACCGATGCGGCGACAGCGGCAGCCCGCCGCGACGAACCGAAGCGCCTCAACCTTTTTGAGAGGTATCTCTCGCTGTGGGTGGGGCTGTGCATGGTCGCCGGAGTCGCGCTGGGGAAATGGGTGCCTTCCATCGTTTCGTCCCTGCGGGACATGGAGTTCGGGCACGGCAGCCAGGTCAACTTCCCGATTGCGGTTCTGATTTGGCTGATGATTGTGCCCATGATGATGAAGGTCGACTTTGCGTCGATCCGCAGGGTGGGGCAGAGACCGCGTGGATTGATGGTCACGCTGTTTGTGAACTGGCTGGTCAAGCCATTCTCCATGGCTTTGCTCGCATGGTTTTTCTTCCGGCACGTATTCAGCCAGTGGATTACGCCCGGTGAAGCTGACCAATACATCGCGGGAACAATTATTCTTGCGGCGGCGCCCTGCACGGCAATGGTCTTCGTGTGGAGTCATCTTACGGACGGCGACCCTGCCTATACGCTGGTTCAGGTGTCCCTGAATGATCTGATCATGCTGTTTCTCTTCGCTCCCATCGTGCGATTTCTCGTCGCGGGAGCTTCGAGCTTGCGTGTGCCATTTTCCGTGCTGATGTATTCGGTGGTGGCGTTCATCGTGATACCGCTGGCGATTGGCACGGCTCTGCGCCGCTGGCTGATACGGAAACGCGGCCGGGAAGGCTTCGAGCAGCTTTTACCCCGATTCGCGCCGGTGACGATGGGTGCGTTGCTCGTCACGCTGGTTCTGATCTTTGCGTTTCAAGCGGACAACATCACCGCGCGCTACGTTCACGTGTTGCTAATCGCCGTGCCGATTCTGGTTCAGGTGTACTTCAATTCGGGACTCGCGTACGGCCTGATGCGATTGCTGAACGTGCCGTACAATGTCGCCGCGCCGGGCGCGCTGATTGGCGCGAGTAATTTTTTCGAGTTGGCGGTGGCCACTTCGATTGCCCTGTTTGGAGCGGCATCGGGAGCGGCGCTGGCGACCGTGGTGGGCGTGCTGGTTGAGGTTCCGGTGATGCTTTCTGTTTGCGGCGTGTGCAATCGCACGCGCGGCTGGTTTCCGGCAGGCGCTGCCTAGCGCACTTCGTATCGCGTACAGCCAAAGATCACCGCAACGCTTTGACGGGAGTTAAAACCGGATGACGAGGGCTTCGGAAATTTGGAAATTGTGCTGGTGGTACTGCGCGCCAAGCGTTGAGCCGGGGTAGCTGACGATCGTGTCGCCGATGTCGAGGCGAACCGCGACGTGTTTGGTGGGGCGATACTCGATGGCTTCGCCATAATTGAAAGCGAAATCGGTGGCGCGCGTGAAGCCCAGCATGGCGATGGGCGATGCCGACGAGGGAGCTTGGTAGCGCAACGCTGCGGAAAATTGCGGCGTCGCAGAAGTGGTGGGAAACGCGGTGCCCGGAGCAGATGCAGCGCCTGGCTGGGTGCTGGCGAGAACGTTGCTGAAATTCACGAAGCCCGGGCGGATCACGCTGTAAAGTCCCCAACGCCTCGTCGTCGGGCCGAAACGCAGGCCGAAGAGTCCTTCGGTGACGGCGCCGCCGGTGAGGCTTGTCGAAGTGTCGCCGTTGTTGCCGAAGAAATCCATCTCCGTGTCGACACCGATCCAGGGCGAAATATTGTAGGTGACGTTCGCGCCGAGGCCGGAATTGCTCGACTCGCACGTCGAGCCGCCGGTGCATTGCGAGGGAAGTGTGAGGAACGCGTAATGCCCGCCGAGTTCCCATTTTGAGTTGTCGGCGAAATTCTGCGCGCGCGCGGCAGGCGCGGCGGCAAACACGCATGCCGCAAGCAAGGCGAGCGATAAAACGGATGGCGCGGCGAATCGCGTTGCGAGCAAAGGCAGTATCTGCTTTTGGAGGGCCGGGAACAAAAGTCGCATGAGCATTCCCCCAACGTAGATCCGGGCACCGTGGCTCCGCGCCGTGGCGTGGGTGCGCCGTGGCCGGCAGGCACGCGCATTATCGCGCGCGGGAATGCGCGAGGCAAGCGTAATTCCCTCCATTACCGCGCTAAACCTCGGCGCTGGTTTGAAGAGATTCGTCGAATTCGCTGCGCTCAGCTGCGGTGAGAAGACTGACGCCTGCTACGACTGCGAAGTTGACACACAAAGCGACAAATCCCGCATTAACGCCACCGATTGGGTCGTTGTTGCTGAGCAGCAAAACGGCCAACGTTGCAATGCCCGCCATCATGCCGCTCCAAACACCGAGTCGCGTAACTCTTTTCCAATAGAGACCGAGAAACACTCCGGGAAAGAATTGCGTTACCCCGTCGTATCCCCACAGCAGGAGATTCACCAGGGTCGCGGAACTGTGCATCGCAAAATACAGGGCGATCGCCATCACGAATCCGACCATGATGCGCGCAAGTTTGGCCACGCGCACATCGCTCATCGTGGGCGCGAAAATAGTGCGGTAGAAATTCTTGGCGAAGAGCGTCGCGGCGGTCAGCGTGAAAATTGCCGCGGGGACCATGGCCGCCAGTGCGCCGGCGCCGCCAATCACGCCAAGCGCCCACGGCGGAAATGTCCGTTGGACCACTGCGAGGAGCGACAGGTCCCCATTGCTCAGTCCGGGAATGACCATCAGTGCGGCAAAGCCCGCGAGAAAAATCAGCGGCAGCGTGATTGTATAAAGCGGCATGATCACTGCGTTTCGCCTGAGGACGTCGCCGCTCTTCGCCGTGAAGGACGCCCCAAAATTGTGCGGCCACATGTAAAGGCCGAGCGAATTTAGCAGCACTGTAGAGATATACCAGGCGTGCCCGAGGTTTTTCGTGGCGCCCGGCATCGTCAAGTGCGCGGGATGCGCGCGCGCAATGGCGGCAAACATGGGGCCGATCCCGTGGAAGTAATGATAGGGCACGATGATGCCGATGGACACAGCCGCAATGAGCAGCAGAATATCCTTCACCACGCTGACCCACGCCGCCGCTCGCACTCCGCTGGTGAATACAAACGCGGCCACGACTACCGCGGCGATGACGGTTGCCGCCGTCCGCGCGACGGCGCCGGAGCTTGCCACTTCAACAATAATTCCCAAGCCCGTGAGTTGCAGCTCTATGTACGGAATCAGGAACACCACTCCGATGATGGAAACAAACGCGGCCAGATTTTTGCTTTTGTAGCGAGTCTCGAAAAAATCCGACTGCGTTTGCAGCTTGTGAGCGCGCGCCACTTCCCAGAGCCGCGGCAAAATGTAGAACGAAACAACGTACGCCAACGAAAGGTAGCCAAGGATGTACAGCGCCGGGCCGCCGCGCGAGTAGGCCCAGCCGCTCGCGCCCAGGAAACTGAACGTGGTGTAAACTTCACCGGCCATTAACAGCCAGATCAGCAACGTCCCGAAGCCTCTCCCGCCGACGGCCCATTCCTCCAAATTCTTCTTGCGGTGCACGCCGGCATAAAATCCCAGAGCGGCACCCGCAGCCACAATCAGGCACATGACGGTTAATGCGATTGAGCTGGCGCTCATTTATTGGCGCCCCCGGCACCTTCGGGTTCGCCCGTTCGCGCGGCGCGGCCAGCGGATTTTTGCCGCGTCTCGACCGCGTATGCGCCCCACATGCAGAGCGGCGTCAGCAGAATCCACGAAGTCAGCCAGAAAAGATTGAAGGGGAGTCCGAGAACCATCGGATACATGCGATCCCAGAGGGACACCGAGAAGCACATCGCAATGAAAGGGATCAGTCCGAGCAGGACGGCGCCTAGAGATGGTTTGCACACTTTGTGATTTACAACAAAACCATGGGGCTCGTTTGCATTTTTGGTACTGGGAAGATACGGCAGCCGCCACTGCGCGTCAAGAGCGCTCCGCGACAGTTCGCCTTGTGATCCACTCAACCCTGCGCCACCGCTAGGAGAGCGATAGATCGGCTCAATCGCAATCCGCAACGCGCAAGATCCCGATTCAGACAAGTCTGCTGCGAGCAGCGCGCCATTTGATACACTTCATGTGACGAGGGCGAAGGTGCGCGCGACTCTTCCGAGGTTCCGGTAAAATGGAATTAGCGGCGGCGGTAATGGCGACGGCAGTGATGGCGTGGGTGGCCGGGCTGTTTGTGGTCGCCGTGATTTTGTGGGATGTGTTCGAGACGATCATTTTGCCGCGTCGCGTCACGCGATTGTTTCGCCTGGTGCGCCTGTTTTATCGATGGACGTGGATTCCCTGGAGCGTCGTGGCGCGCGCCGTGCGGACGCGGAATCGCCGCGAATCGTTTTTGAGTTATTTCGGCCCGCTGTCACTGCTGCTTCTTTTTGCCGTGTGGGCCGTGGGGCTGATTTTCGGGTTCGCGATTTTGCACTTCGCGGCGGGCTCGGCCATTAGCCTCGCCCCCAACGAGCATCGCGGGTTCCTGGCAGATTTTTATCTGAGTGGCACCACGTTTTTCACGCTGGGCCTGGGCGACGTGACGCCGCAAACCGAACTGGCGCGCGTGATCACGGTGATGGAAGCGGGGATCGGCTTCGGTTTTCTTGCCGTGGTGATCAGCTATTTACCCGTGTTGTATGGAGCGTTTTCGCGGCGCGAAGTGAATATCTCTCTGCTCGACGCGCGCGCGGGCTCGCCGCCGACCGCGTCCGAATTGCTGCAGAGGCACACCCAACCGCAGAGTGTCGCGGCACTCGAACAATATTTACACGACTGGGAAACGTGGGCGGCGGAGTTGATGGAAAGCCATCTGTCGTATCCCGTGCTGTGCTACTTCCGCTCGCAGCACAACAATCAATCGTGGCTGGCGGCGCTGACGACAATTATGGATGCGTCGGCGCTGCTGATTGCGTATGGTGAGGGCGCATTACGCTGGCAGGCCAAGCTGACGTTCGCGATTTCGCGCCACGCGGTTGTAGATCTGGCGCAAGTGCTGAATTGCCCGCCGCAAAATTCCGACGGCGAACGCCTGCCCCCCGCCGAGCTGCAAAAATTGCACGGGGTCCTGATCGCGGCGAAACTGTCGGACTGCTGCTCTGAGGACCGGGACGAATCCGAACGGCGGCTGGGCGATTTGCGGCGCATGTACGAGCCCTACGTCGCGGCGCTGTCTCAGCGGCTGCTGATGCCTGTTGGGGCGTGGGTGCCCGCGAAACATATCATCGACAACTGGCGGACCAGCGCGTGGGCGCGCATTTCGACGGACATCGAAACTTCTCCTCTGTCTGAAACGGAAGAAAAAGAGCATTTCTAGCCTGAGCAGCGCGCCTTGCGTGCCTTGCGTGTCCTTGCGTTGACACACGCAAGCGCCGAAGCGTAGGATGCGCGCAGCGTTGACCCTTGGGCGATCCCGATTTAAATCTGTGACTGTTTGTGGGTGCGCGTGTCGATAGTGGTGCGCGAGAGAGCAACGTTCGTCAGCCGCAACGAAATCGGGGAGGGGGCGGAGTAGCGAGTATGCCAGCCACGAAAAGAGCCAGGGGGCGCAGGGAACCCAGAGCTACGCGCCCCCACATGCCGGGCTACGGAATCTCGACTGGAAAGAAGGGAATGCTGCCATGGAAGTGGGCCGAAGACCGCCTGCGGAGAAGCCGCCAGTATTGGATCGTGACGGTGCGCGCCGATGGGCGTCCCCACGTAATGCCCGTGTGGGGCCTTTGGCGCGAAGGCGCGTTTTACTTCAGCACTGGCGGCCGATCCCGCAAGGCGCAGAATCTTGCGGCGAATCCGAACTGCATCGTGTGCAACGAAAACGCGGAGGAGGCCGTGATTGTAGAAGGCGCAGCCAGCATCTGGAAAGATGCAGCGCCCTTCGAAGACTTCGCGCGCGAATATCTGAAAAAGTACAAATGGGACATTCGCGGTATGAGAGAACCGCTCTATCGCGTTACACCTCGCGTCGTCTTCGGGTTATACGAGAAGAAGTTCCCGGTAACTGCCACTCGCTGGCTCTTTGATGCTAATCGAAAGGAACGGGCGGGTGGCTAACAGTCCCGCCAACGCGCGACGGGCTTGTTTGCTGATGGTCATCGTTGCGCTGGGCATACGCCTCGCGGTGATGGCGTTCGTCTATCCCGCGCGATTGAATCCTGGGCGAGACCATTGGAAATTCGCGGGCGAGACGGGCCGCATCGCGCGTTCGATCGCCGAGGGCAAGGGCTTCGGCAGCCCGTTTTTCGCGGACACGGGGCCAACCGCATGGCTCACTCCGATCTTCCCCTACCTGCTTGCCGGCGTTTTCAAAGTTTTTGGCGTTTACACGAAGGCGTCGGCGCTCGCCATTCTTTCTCTCGATTGCCTTTTCTCCGCGCTGACGTGCATTCCGGTGTTTTCTATTGCACGCACCAGTTTTGGCGATTGCGCCGCGCTGTGGGCCGGATGGATCTGGGTGTTTTTTCCGTACTCGATCAATTTCGCGACGAGTTTTATTTGGGATACGACGCTTTCCGTGCTGCTCATGGCGATTTTATTTCTTGTCGTGCTGAAACTCGAAAGCGCGCCGCGTTGGTGGCTGTGGTTCGGCTTCGGTGCGCTCGCGGGATTTACGGCGCTGACGGATCCGGTTACGCTCGCGGCCATTCCGCTTCTGACGCTGTGGATTCTCTGGCGCCTGTACAAAAAAGGGCAGCGATGGTTTTTGCCGGCGGCAGCCGCACTGCTCGGCGTTCTGATCATCGTAAGCCCGTGGTTCGTGCGCAACTATCGCACGTTTCACAAATTTGTGCCCTTCCGCACTGGCTTGGCCATGGAGTTCTACTGCGGCAACAATGCGGATGATTGGAACTCGGACATCCGCCCGCCCGGCTATCATCCGTCGGACAACGAAAAGGAATGGCTTGAATATCAGCAGCTCGGTGAAATCAATTACATGGCGCTGAAGAAGCGCGAGGCCTTCGCGTTCATTTCCAGCCACAGAGCGCACTACGCCGCGATGTGCATGCGCCGCGCGATTTATATGTGGACAGGGTTTTGGAGCTTCAGCCGCCGCTACTTGCGCCAGGAACCGTTTGACCCGCCTAACATTGTTTTCTGCACCGCACTGACGATTCTCGCATTTCTGGGACTGCGCCGCGCGTTTCGCGAACGCGGCGCCGCGACGGCGATGCCATACGTGATCGTGTTGTTCTTTTTTCCGCTTGTCTACTATCTCACGCATCCGGAGGATTACTATCGGAGACCGCTGGACCCGATGCTCGCCGTTCTCGCCGCCTACGCCATCGCGTCGTGGCGGCGGCCGCCGGCGGACGAACGTTCCACACTCGTGCGAGATCCGCGATAACTCGCGATGGTCACGTTGCCCTGAATTTGTGCCAAGGAAGTGTCGCTAGGTCTCATCGCGACGCTCGTTTCCGCGAGTTGTGTTGGATTCTTTTACGAGGGTTCAGGCGCGAAGAGAAGTCACGCCGTTGCTTCGCAGCGCATCGCGGCGTAGAATCGCTGTGACTCCTCAGCCTTGGAACCCCGCAAACACCGGCGCGAGCCGGAAGGGAGCGCGCGATGCCGAAGACACTCCGCTGTACCGACGTTATCCCCGGATGTAAATACGCTGTCAACGCAACGAGCGAAGCGGACGTCCTCCGCCAGGCGACGGAACACCTCCGCATCGAGCACAAGATACGGCGCGTGACGCCCGAGATCTCCGCTATGATGCGCGCGGCGATCCGCAACGAAAAAAACGCTAGCGCCGCCTAACCGCACGTGCGTTTACAATTGTTACGCGAAAATCCGCGCGTGAGGCACGAATCAGCGGGAAGTAAGGCGCGAGAAAACGCGGCTGACTGCTTGCACGATGGCTTGGCCGAAAAGGAAGCGCGTGAGTGACGCGCCGGCGGCCAGCGGCAGCGTGAGGATTTGCACCAGCGTACCGGCTTCCGCCTTCAGTTTGTCTATTTCGACCTGTTGCTCCTCATGCGATTTCAGCGCAAGATAGCTCGACCAGAAAACGTCGAAATTCGTGCCGCAACTCTCGCACGTTCCGCCATGCGCTTGCATGTGCTCGCACTGCGGACATTTGAAGAGCAGCGTGGCATGACAATTCGTGCAGAACTGCACGCCCTCTGCATTTGCAATACCGCATTTCGGACAAGTCATTCCTGAATTTTACTTGGAGTCGGCGGAGGAATTCGCGGAGGCGCAAGCGCGCGCCGCGCATTCGACAACAGAACTTTTGTACTATGGCCGATGCCGCGTCACTCAGGGTAACGAACGGGTTTGGCAAGCACGCGGGGCAGCGGGCCTTGTAGCTCGGGTCCCGTCCCGATCATTTTTATCGGGACTGACTTGAGGTTTCGGCACTGGGCCATGTTCCGTGCCAAGGCGAAACCTGCCCGCGGTAGGCTCCGCGCCGCGTCAAAAAAACCTCATGTCAGCCCGGCACAGATCGCCGGGCGGGACATGAGCGACAAAGCCGAAACCTTTATGTGAAATCCCAAGACGCGGTGATATAAATCTGCGCACTGTGGGATTTATGCGCATACACGAATGAGCGCCACCGCCGAGCGTATTGCTGGACAACATGCGCCACGTGTTTTTGCGCGCGGCAAGCTCACGCTGCTTCCCCTTATCGCGGCGACGTACTTCATGGTCTCCGGTGGGCCGTACGGACTCGAAGACGTGGTGCGCATGGCGGGCTACGGCGGCGCGCTCGCGATTCTGCTGATCACTCCGTTGCTCTGGAGCGCGCCCGCGGCGCTAATGGTCAGCGAACTCTCCACCGCGATTCCCGAAGAAGGCGGATTTTACATTTGGGTGCAGCGTGGGATGGGCCGCTTCTGGGGATTTCAGGAAGTGTGGCTCACTCTCGCGGGCAGCATTTTCGAAATGGCGCTGTATCCCACTCTGTTCGTCGATTACGTGGGGCATTTCGCTCCGGCGATTACGGCGGGGCGTCGCGGCATCGCGATCGAGCTGGCGCTGATTGTGGTTTGCACGCTGTGGAACATTTGCGGGGCGTGCGCCGTCGGCGAAGGCTCGGTGTGGATGTCCGTGCTGCTGCTCGGCCCGTTTGTGATTTTGACGGCATGCGCGGTGGCGCATTGGAACTCGTTTTCCGGCCCGGCCGCCCCGGCATCGCTGCTGGTTGCGCCACTTCGCGCTTCGACAAAAAACGCGCGTACGCATTTCGATATTCTCGGCGGAATTTTAATCGCCATGTGGAATTACATGGGCTGGGACAACACGTCCACGATCGCGGAGGAAGTGGACCGCCCTTCGTGGACGTTTCCGCGCACGATGCTCTTCGGCGTATTGCTCGTGGTGGTCAGTTACATTATTCCCATAGGCGCTGTCGCGCGCACGGGCATCAGTCCGGCGGGATGGTCAACGGGCGGCTGGGTAGACGTGGGCCGCTTGCTCGGCGGCGAATGGCTCTCGATTGCGATTGCGATTGGCGGAGCAATCGGCGCGATTGGCACGTTCAACGCACTGATGCTTTCGTTTTCGCGTTTGCCGCTGGTGATGGCGCAGGACGGCTACTTGCCGCGCATTTTCGCGCGCACGAATTCTCGAACGGGAATGCCGTGGGTGGCGATTACGGCGTGCGCGGTGTGCTGGGGCGCATGTTTGTTCCTGAATTTCGAGCACCTCGTCATCATGGACGTGCTGCTGACGGGCTTGAGCATTCTGCTGGAATTCGGCGCGCTGGTGGGTCTGCGCATTCGCGAGCCAAATCTCGCGCGACCCTATCGCGTCCCGGGAGGAATCGCCGGCGCAGTGCTGCTTTCGCTTCCGCCGCTTGTGCTGATGGTCATCGCAGTCCTCCGCAATCGCACGGAAACGATTGGCTCGACCAGTTCGCTCGCGGTAGGCGCGGGGCTGATCGCTCTCGGCCCCGTCGTGTATTTCTTTAGCAAGCCGCGATCGAAAAAAAACAGCGGCGCGCGCACGCCAAAGCGACTGACCTGAGGTCTTTGCGCTCTGGCACGAAACGAAAAACCTCACGTCAGTTGCGGCAGGAACGGCCGCAGCGGGACGTGAGCTACAAGTGCCAGATCATTCTGTGAACCGTATTCGGGCGAAGCGCCCCGCCGGATTTGCACGCCTTGCGGGATCCGCCTCGTGGGGCAGGCGTGAGCCACAGTTCACCAGCGCAGCGGGGATCTGCCGTCAATCGCTAGATCGATTCGGTCCACAGGTATCGGCGGCTTTCCGTCCGTTTGCCAGCCCGGCCAACTCGACCATGGCCAGCGATGCGGAGTTTTGACGAGGCCATCCTTCACGGGATTCAGGTGAATGTAGTCGAGAGTCTCTGAAAGTTCTTGGCGATGGCGCATGATGCGATCAAAGTAGCGCGCTAGCCAGAACATCTTCCGTGTCCGGCGGCCCGCTCGCATCCGTTTGGCGGAGCGAATTTTAATCTCGCGCATGACATTTGAAAGGCGATCGCTGTCGGAAGGCGCGATGAGCAGGTGCAAATGCGTTGGCATCAGGCAGTAGGCAAGGAGCAGGAGCTTTCGATGCATTCGAGTTTCGGCGAGCGACTCCAGAATGATTGAGTATTCGGAATGCGCAATGGGAACGGCGTCGCAAGCAAAATGTGTGGTGATGAAAAACACTCGGCGAGATTCGAGGAGTTGGCGTGGCCGGGACATGCGAAAGTATAGGCGATTTCTGCAGCTCACGTCCCGTTGCGGCCGTTTTTGCCGCAACTGACGTGAGGTTTCTATGCGGCGGCATTTTAGGCGGACAGGAATGACCTGCGGGAAGGCCTCACGTCAGCCCGGCATAAACCGCCATGCGGGACGTGAGCTACAAGAATCAGCACGTCACATCTTTGGCATGGGCTTTTTCGGTTTTGCGGCTGGTGCGGCTGATGCGGGGGCGCCGCCGGTCAGGCCGAAAACAGCTTTGGCCTTCGGCGGCAAGTTTGCCATGTGCGACAAAAATGCGACAACTTTCCAGATTTGCTCATCCGTCAGCGCGTTTTTCCAGCCCGGCATGCCCGTCCAGCGAACGCCGTGCAGCGTGATGTAATAATCTTCATTTTCGGCCATGTCCGGGCTATCGGTCGTGAATTGCGGCGGCGGCGGATAGAGCGAATCGGCGAGCTGCGATTTGGGATGAACGGGATCTCCGTGGCACATCGCGCACTTAAACGCGTAAATCTCCGCCCCGTCGACCAGATTCTGCTCCGTCGGCTGGATGGGATTCGCGATTTTCGGTGCGTTGCGCTCCACGTTCGCGTCCATGGCCCGCATCGCGATGGATTTTTCGATGGACATGGGCAGAATATCGGCGCGCATCGTGATATGCCCGGTAACCGCAACGAAAAGTCCCACGCCAACGATGGCCGCGATCGTCACGATGATTCCCAGAATGAATCCTTTCATCGTTTTCTCTCCCCTTCACGGGTTCGCAGACTCACGGAAAGTATCATACATCCAACGATGCGCGGCGCAGCGCGCCCGCCACCCATCCTCTCGCGACAAAGGTCGCTTTCCCCGCAGAGGCCCAAAATATTACTTGTAGTATGCAAGTTACATTTGATAGGGTGCCGGCTGTGAAGAGGGGGAAGCGCAAGTCGAAGCAGCGTTCCGGCTGTCCGGTGAGCATCTCGCTCGAGGCGTTGGGAGACCGCTGGTCGTTGCTGATCATTCGCGACATGATGGTGCGCGCTTTTCACACGTTCAAACAATTTCAGGAATCGGGCGAGAAAATCGCGACGAACATCTTGGCGGACCGCCTGCACAAACTGCGAGCGGCGGGAATTATCACGGCCAACATTCAGAAGAAGGATCGAAGAAGGACTGACTACCGGCTGACGGAGAAGGGAATTGACCTGGCGCCCGTGGTGCTGGATTTGCTGATTTGGGGGACGCGACACGAGGAAACCGGCGCGCCGAATGCCGTCGTAGAGGAAATGGCGGCGAACCGCGACGAAGTTCTGGCGGAAGTGCGGCGGCGATGGCGGGAACGGGACCCCGTTCCATTTCTCCCCAGTTTCGCCAACGTCGGCGGCAAAAGCAAATGAACGGGACGAAATGGGTACATCCTCGAGAACGAAATTCACGCGCAGAGAATCCCGCGTGACGATTTCAGCCCAGGGCGGTGGATTCAGAAAAACCAATGAAGAAGGAGCCAAAGATCATGGAAACGAAACCGACGCATGAGCAAGGCCAGCTTCAACGACTGCGAACTGAGATTTGGTAATGGCGTATTTTCGCCGACGAACAGATACGAAAATGCTGGAAGAACAAATAGTTACGAAACATCCGTTGGGCAAGAGCGGAAAGAATATCGACAGGCAGAAATACGGAACAATCAAGAAGGCCATCGTCTCCGGCTTGCGAAGCAGGGAACTCACTCACACGGAATTATTCGCGCAGGTTGGCAAGAATCTAAGAGGCAAATTTGTGGGGAACGTCAGTTGGTCCGCGGAAACGGTCAAGCTGGATTTGGAAGCCAGGAAAGTAATCGAGCGAACAGATTCAAAGCCTCGAAAAATATTAAGTGAAATAGCTCGAACCCAGTGAGGTGGCTGAAACATTTACGGAGAGTTAAAAAAGGGAGAATTCAGATGCAGATGCAAAAGATCGTGCCGTTCCTGTGGTTCGATGGCAAGGCGGAAGAGGCGGCGAAATTTTACGTTTCAATTTTCAAGAACTCGAAAATGAGAACCGTTCGGCGCTATGGGGAAGCCGGGCCCGGGCCGGAGGGATCGGCGATGTCCGCGGAATTCCAGCTCGAAGGGCAAAGCTTTATCGCGCTCAACGGCGGGCCCCAATTCACTTTCACGCCAGCCATATCGTTCTTCGTGAACTGCGAAACGCAGGCGGAAGTCGATGAGTTATGGGACAAGCTTTCCGCTGGCGGAAAACCGAACCGCTGCGGCTGGCTGCAAGACGCATTCGGGCTTTCGTGGCAAATTATTCCCACTGCTTTGGGCAAACTGATGGGCGACCCTGATCCGAAAAAAGCGGGCCGCGTCATGCAGGCCATGCTGCAAATGAACAAAATTGACATCAAGGGTTTAGAGCAAGCACATAAGCAGCAGTGAAGCCGCCGGACAAATGGTAGGAGAAAATTCATGACCTCAAAGATTATGAGGACGATCTCACTCGGTGGCTTCGCGTTCGTCGTCGCGTTGAGCGTGGCGTGGTCAGCGCAAGCCCAGACCGCCAAAGTGCCGTATCCAACGATGGCTCCGCTGGAACGGTACCTGATGCCCGATCGCAATGCCGAAATCGCTCTGGCGCGCACCGCCGCGCCGGAGTCCATCTCCCGCGATGCCGAAGTCTTGGTCCTCGGACGACATGGTTACCGAACCGCAGTCAAAGGCACGAACGGTTTCGTATGCCTTGTGGAACGATCATGGATGGCTCCCTATGAAAGCCCCGAGTTTTGGAACCCCAAGAATCGGAGTCCAGACTGCTACAATCCGCCGGCCGCGCGAACCATACTCCCACTGCTTCTAAAGAGGACCGAGTTGGTTTTGTCTGGTCAGTCAAAAGAGCAAATTATGAATGGAGTGAAGGCATTCGGCACGAAAGAAGTGCCCGCTTTGAAGCCCGGAGCCATGTGCTACATGTTGTCTAAGGACGCGTACCTGACCGACGACGATGGCCACAACCTGGCCCACTTAATGTTTTACGTTCCAGAAGGCACGGCCTGGGGTGAAAATCTGCCTGGATCCCCGGTTCTGGTGCTTCAACAAGAAGTTCCGGGCGCTCCAAGCCCTGTAAGCATCTACATAATTCCTGTGCGCCGGTGGTCGGATGGAACGTCTGCGCTCGCAGTTGCGCACTGATGCTCGATTGCAAATGAATAGAATTGACATAAAGAGTTTAGAGCAAGCGGATCAACGGCAATGAAACCGTCGTGACAAATGGAAAGCTTTGCAGCACGTGGTAAATTCAACGGCACGAAAATGCGACAAGGAGACGAGGATGAGCAAAGTCCGTGTTCTGGTGGGCACGCGCAAAGGCGCGTTTATTCTGACGGCGGACGGCAAGCGCGAGAAATGGGATGTGAGCGGCCCGTTTTTCGCGGGCTGGCCGGTTTATCACTTGAAAGGCTCGCCGGTTGATCCCAACCGCATTTTCGCCTCGCAGACGAGCGACTGGTTCGGGCAGGTGATTCAGCGTTCCGACGATGGTGGCAAAACCTGGATGCAGCCTGGCACGCCGCCTGGCGAACCGACGACTGCTCCAGGAGGAATGCCCAAAGGCGAGAGCAACAAGTTTGTCTACGATACGTCGGCGCAAAGCGGCAAGCCGCTCACCACGCACCAGTGGTACGACGGCACGCAACATCCGTGGGAATTCAAGCGCGTGTGGCATCTCGAACCCTCGCTGAAGGATCCCGACACGGTCTACGCGGGAATCGAAGACGCGGCGCTTTTCCGTTCGAGCGACGGCGGCAAGAGCTGGCAGGAACTTTCAGGACTTCGCGGTCACGGCACGGGCCCCAAATGGCAACCGGGCGCCGGCGGATTGTGCCTCCACTCGATTGTTCTCGATCCCAGCAATCCGCAACGGATATTCATCGCCATTTCGGCGGCGGGCGCGTTTCGCACCGACGACGGCGGCAAGACGTGGAAGCCAATCAATCAGGGGCTGCGCTCGCAATACATTCCCGACCCGAAGGCCGAGATTGGCCACTGCGTTCACCACATCGCCATGCACGCGTCGAAACCCGGCGTGCTGTTCATGCAAAAGCACTGGGACGTGATGCGCACGAACAACGCCGGCGATGTGTGGACCGAGGTCAGCGGCAATCTTCCGACGGATTTCGGCTTCGTGATCGACATTCACGCGCACGAGCCGGAGACGATTTACGTGGTGCCCATCAAGAGCGATGGCGAGCATTTCCCGCTCGACGGGAAATTGCGCGTCTATCGCAGCCGCACGGGCGGAAACGAGTGGGAGGAGTTGACGAAGGGCCTGCCGGAACGCGATTGTTACGTGAATGTGTTGCGCGACGCGATGTGCGTCGACTCGCTCGATTCCTGCGGCGTATATTTCGGCACCACCGGCGGACAGGTGTACGCGTCGGCGAATGCGGGAGACAGTTGGGCACCGATCGTGCGCGATCTCCCCGCCGTGCTTTCGGTCGAAGTTCAGTCGCTGCCGTGAGCTGAAGAAAAATGAGCCGAGCAACGATCCGAGTCGCATTGCCCGCGCATCTGCGCACACTGGCGCGTCTGGAGCATGGCGACGTGATGGTGGACGTCGAGGGACGCGTCACGCAGCGTTCCGTGCTTGACGCGCTCGAAGCGCGCTATCCCATGCTGTGCGGCACGATTCGCGATCACACCACGCAGGAGCGGCGCCCGTTTGTGCGTTTCTTCGCCTGCGAGCAGGATTTGTCGCATGAATCGTCCGATGCGGAACTGCCAGACGCGGTCGCGTCAGGGAAAGAACCTTTTTTTGTTATCGGCGCCATTGCCGGAGGCTAGAAGACTAGTGGTGTTAACCCCTGAGGTAAGGGCGCGTCTGGCGAATCGAAAGATCGTCATGCACTACCTGGATTACGCGCGGCCGCGGTCGAGGAAAAAACGAATCAGCGAATACCCGCCGGTGATGGGCAGCAGGATGATCTGCTTCCATATTGCGGCTTTTTCGACCATCTTTTCGCGCTCGCTCGTGGTGCGATTCTTTTCCTGCGCGACGAGCATGAACGCGTACTTCGCAAAATCGATGCCGCATTTATCGCAGGTCCCCCCGTGCCTCTGCGTGGCCGCGCAGGACGGGCACTTGTAGAGCAGCGTCGCGTGGCACCGCCGGCAGAATCGCTCGGCGTCGCCGTTCGCCGTCTTGCACTTGGGACATTCCATGCACCAATCTTACCCCGCCGCTCCCGACCTCTTGCTCATCGCGTGACGGATTGTGCCTTCGTCGCGACCTGTCCTTCGGTTCAGGTTCCGCGTGCCGCCGTCACGGTTATTGATAGGGCATTCGCGCCGCAAGCAGACGCTTCCCTCTATATAGAATCCCTATATACTGGCAAACATGATCAGCGCAAATGTAAAACGGGGCAGCGCGGAACTCGCCATTCTCTCGGTGCTCGCGGAGCGGCCATCGCACGGCTATGAAATCGCAAGACGCATCGAGAGCGACTCGCGCGGCGCGCTGCGATTCACGCTTGCCTCGCTCTATCCGTTGCTCTATCGCATGGAAGCGCGCGGCTGGCTCAAGGCCGTCTGGGACGAGACGCGCGCGGGACGTGCGCGGCGATATTACCGGCTGACTCCGTCTGGGCGCAAAAAGCTCGCGCCACTGCGCAAAGAGTGGAACGAATTGTTTCGCGCGCTCCAGCGCGTGGGAGCAGACCATGCCTGATTGGCACAACGATCGGCGTCCCGATCGGCATGCTGACTGGCGCCCCGATTGGTACGAAGAAGCGTCGCGCAAGTTGGCGAGTTCCAAACTTTCCGCCGCTGAGCGCGAAGAAATTTCCCGCGAACTCGCTGGCTACCTTGACGACTTGTGCAGCGACGCGCCCAGCCGCGGCCTTGATAATTCTGCCGCCGCGCAAACCGCCGCCGCTGAACTTCACGAAGACAAACACTTGGGCGCGCATCTTTTCCGCTCCCGCAAGGAGAGCGCGATGAACGATCGTACGAAACAGCTTTGGCTTCCGTGTATGGCTATGCTGCTGGCCAGCATTGCTCTGCTGACGAGTTTTCGCCTCCCAGGATTATCCCACCCAGAGTATGGAACGCTCTGGCTCCGCAGCGGAGCGGCCCATTGGCGCGAGCTCTTCTGGCGCATTTATGGTTCGCGGAACATCGCTTGGCTCTGCATCCTGTCATTCTTCGGCGCGGCGGGGGCCTATTGGTCGCGTCGCGCCCGCAGCGGCCGCGCGATGCAAGCAGCGGTGGGGCTTTCGCCGCTCTTCCTGTTCACCGCGCTGTTCGGGGTTATGGTGCAATACAGCTTTGACCTGGACGGTGTTCCGGCGGCCAATGTGCTCCTGGCCGCGTTGGCGGTTAACGCATTGAAATGGGTCATTATTCCGGGCGTCGCTTTGTTGCTCGGCGTGTTGCCATTCCTACGTGCCAGCAACTCGCAGCGCCGGGTCGCCTGATGGAGGCCCACCGTGCCTGACGAGGCGCCCCGATTGGCGCGAAGAAGCGTCGCGCAAACTCGCGAATTCAAAACTTTCGGCCACCGAGCGCGAAGAAATCGCTCGAGAACACGCCGGCTACCTTGAAGATTTGTGCAGCGACGCGCCTAGCCGTGGCCTAGACGATTCCGCTGCGAGCGAAACCGCCGCCGCTGAACTTCACGAAGACGAACACCTGGGACCGAATCTCTACCGCGCCCGCAAGGAGAATGCCATGAACCTCAACGGCGCAACCAAACGCTTTTGGCTTCCCGGCACGGTCGTGCTCCTCTCGAGCGCTGCTCTGCTCGCGATTTTTCAACTCGCCGGATTCTCTCCCTATTTCCCGCATCTCTGGAACGCAAGATTTGACTCCAATGAAGTGTGGCTGTGCCACTCGCTTCTGATTTATGTTCCGTGGCTCTGCGCTCTGCCTTTCCTCGGCGGAGGGGTGGCGTATTGGTCGCGCCGGCAGGGAAGTGGCCCCGGATTGCGAATCGCCACAGGGCTCTTTCCGGTGATTGTGTTCCTGTCAGCTTTGCTCGTGTTTCTCCCCTTGGCGCTCGCGATGGGAACGCTTCCCCGAGCGAACATATATGTGCGGACATTCGCGGGCCAGGTCCTGAGCTGGGTCGTGATTCCCGGCGCAGCGCTGCTGCTCGGCATTGTGCCGTTTCTGATGGGCAGCAGCGTGACCCGTCGGTTGCCCTCGTAGGGGCGACCCTTGGGTCGCCCGGGCGGGGCAAGCCCGCCCCTACGAAACCGTTGGCCCGCCGCTCGCCGAGTCCTAGCGGATCTTCACCCTGTAGCTCAGGTCCCGTCCCGATTGTTTTTCATCGGGACTGACCTGAAGGGGTTCGGGTTGGTTGTCATGCGTTCGCGCTGATGCGTGCCGACGCGAAGTTCTTGCGTGGCACGGCGCGGAACGGAAAAGAAAAAACTCGCGTCAGTTGCGGCAAAAACGCCGTAGCGGGACGTGAGCTACAGAAGGGAATCGCTCTAATGCCGCAGCGCGAAAAACTGGTTGAACGGATTTTGAATCGGCAGACGCACGAAATGCGTGAACCCCGCTTCTTTCGCGAGGGCTCGCGCACCACTTTCGCCGATCACCGTGCCGAGTCCCGCGCCGTTGTAGGCCAGCGAAACGGTCATACAATGCAGCGGGCTGATCGAGTGGAACGCCTTGCCGACCGGATTACGGTTCTCGTGCGCGTTCGCGGAGGCGTTCGGCTCAGACCAAACGTAAACACCGTCGTCAGCGAGCGCTTCGCGGATCGCGCGCACCGTCGCCTTCGGATCCACCATGTCGTGGATGCAATCGAAGCTGCAAATCAAATCGAATTTCCTGCCCGCAGGAATCTCATGCGCCGCGGCTTGCAGAAATTCGACGTTGTGCAGCTCCTGACTGGCCGCCAGTTTGCGCGCTTTCTCAATGCTTGGTCCGTGATAGTCGATGCCTAAAACTTTTGACTTGGGATAGCTCTTGCCCATGACTACCGACGACTGGCCGCATCCGCAGCCTAAGTCCAAAATGGCCGCGCCTTTCTCCAGATGCGCCACCAATCCCGGCACAGCGCCGAGCCAGTCCTTCGCCAGAAAATTCAGGTATCCCGGACGAAAGAATCGCTCGATCGCGTGCGGAATCTCCTCGCCAATTTCCGAATAGGGAATACCGCCGCCTTCGCGGAACGCAGTGACGATTTTTTTGGCATTCGACGTTGACGGCGTGGTGAAGTGGAACGCCCCGCCGACGAACATGGGACTGTCTTCGTTCGCCAGCACGAAGGCCTGCTCCTCGCTCATCACGTACTTGCTCGTGTTCTGGTCATAGTCGATATATTCGGCCGCGACCATGGCACGCAACCACTCGCGGACGTATCGCTCATTCAATTTCAGTTTCGCGGCCAGTTCCACGCTGGAGACGGGGCCTGCACCGGCCATTGCCTGGAACAACCCGAGCTGGTCGCCCACGTATCCCAGAGCCATCGTGAATGCTCCGCCCATATCTCCGACAACACGAAACGCCAACTCTTCGATTTTTTTCTCGTTCATCGGACGCTCCTCGCCAAGATAAATTTACTTGCTCATGCGTAGGGAACCGTAGGTTTGTGACGGTCAACTTCAACGGCCCCGTCGCTGCGTTGACGCACGGAATGACAGCATAGACAGGCCGGAATTTGAGGAGTGTAAACGCGAGGCACGTGCTTGTCAACGCCGCGGAGTCACCCGCGGAGTCACCCTGGGGCGAATTATTTCAGATTCACGAAATTCTAATCGACATGGGACGCGATCGAAATCACATCTACACACTACATAGGTCGCAGCAAGTTCCTGCTCGACAAATCCAGGGCTGTTTGTGGGCCCTCCGCCGGGTAAAGATCTATTTTTCGAATTGCTTCAGGAATTTCATCACCGCTTGCCAATGTGCCGCCGCGCCTTTGGGATTGCGGTCGTCGCGGAGGGTCGACGAGCCATGCACCGCGAATTTCGCGACGTAGTGGACTTTGTCGCGCGAGGCCACGGCGTCGAAGATCTTCGTCGCATTGCTGACGGCTTTCGCGCTGTTCTCTGAGGTGATGAACACGGGCGCAGTCACTTTTTTGGCGGCGTCTTCAACGAGCATCGGCTGCGCGTCGAAATATTCGCCCGGAGAAAACGCCAGCACGCCTGCGACTTCCTGCGGATGCTTAGCGGCGATGACGAACACAAGCGATGCCGAGTAGCTGCTGCCCCAAAGAATTATTTTGCGCTGGGGCTCGCGCGCATGTGCCCACGCCACCGCTCCATCCAAATCCGCTTCGAGATCCTCCACTTTGTCCGCCGCCGTTTCCTGATGCCCGAGCTTTCGAACCGTTTCATTTGTATGGCCGAACATTTCTCCGCCCCAGCGCTGGTCCGTCGCGAGGCAACCGAATCCCAGTGCCACAAGGCGGGGCGCGATAGGCGCATATTCGTAGCGGTTCGCGTGCGCTTGATGGAAAAGCAAAATCATCGGCATCGATGAATTCTTCGCGGCGTAATAGTTGGCGTAAATCGTCACGCCATCGGAGGTTTTGAATTGCACCGGCGTCTGCGCGCGCAACGGCCGGGCCGCCGCAAAAGCTAGAGCCGTGAGCGCCAGCAGAACCGGCAACGTTATTTTTCGCGTGGGATCCCTCCTCGAAATCGATCCCGCAAGATACCACGGCGCTTGCGGACGCGCATCCTAGTCTCGACGAATATTCAAAAAGAGACGCCGCAGCTGCGTTTGGAATCTATAATGGGGAAGGGAAGCGACATGTTCATGGTGACATCGTTCATGAAGGAGCGCTCGCTATGGTTCACCACACTTGGGGACAGGACTGTTGGCTCGCGGCGGCCGTCGCGGTTCTGGGGCTGCACTTGTTGTTCAATCTCTGGTACGTTTTCGGCGCGCTGGTAACAAAAGGGCGTCCGCGGTTGGAAATTCTGCATATTTTGTCGCTGTTCTACGGCGTGATCGCGGAGAACGCGACTTTTCAGTGCCCGTTAACGCTGCTTGAAAAATGGTGCCAATCGCACGCGGGATTCGTTCCGTATAGCGGCGCGTTTGAATTGCACTATCTTCGCGCGCTCGTGGACCCGATGTTTCCGCTGTGGCTGCTGGAATACGGCGCGCTCGGCGTTTTCCTGGTCAACATCGCGTTTTACGCGCGGCGCTTCGCGCTGCGTTACGCGCACAGTCACCGGCCCGCGCATTAACTCCGGCACATCCTGTGGCGCAGGCTTCGGCCTGTGTCCTTTGTAGGGTCCGCCGGAGGTGTAAAGAGCACCTCGCCTTGCGTCATGACTTACCATCAGAGCAATCTACCGCAGTGTTTTCCCGAGGGCCCTGATTCACTTAAGTTAATGTGCGTTGGCGCGGTAAATGGTTGGATGGCTCGGTATTACGGCGCCAACAGCGGCTCCGCCGACGAAACCGAGCGCCGCTCCGGTCCCGGTTACCGTTTCCTTCGATAGGATATTGCCGCTCACGCAACCTATGCCGGCGCCGGGAGGACAGGGCTTTGCAGTCTTATAGGATGCGGCGCCAATCGCCGCTCCCGCACCCGCGCCGATTGCGGCTCCGATCAGCGTGTTGCGCAACCGATGCTTGTTGTGCCGCAGCGTCACGCGCATGACGCTGGCGCGCGGAATCGTTTGTTCTCCCGTCGATTCGTTTAGGCGTATGTCGTCGTCCGACACAGCAGCGAAAGTCCCTGTGTCCTTCTTCAGATTGGTTTCAACTACTTCAATTTTCTGGCCGGGGCGCAGTGCGCTTAAATTTCCCCACGAGGACGGATTGGATTGGGCCGATAAAACACACGGTAACGCCAAAACGAAAAGCATCAGCAACAGGGTTCGCATGGACAGGCTCCATCATTCTCAGAATGGGACAAGTCAAAAAACCGGAAAATGACATGGCTCCCAGGGTAACTGGCTTATAACATCACCGAGTTTGGTAATTCAAGTTCATTGCGGACGGCAAACTGGCGAGCACACAAATAAGGAGAATCTGCCGGCCGCGCAGGCGGACGTGTCTTGCAATTTGCTACGGATGCGGCCCAGAGAGGAAAACCTGCGGCGTGGCGGACGTGCTGGTGGAAAACGCGGCGTAGCCTCCGCCGCCTACGGACCCAAAATCGCCGCCGATCGGATTGCTGTTGGCGTCAGCGGAAACTAGCGTGGTGCTTGCGGAGCACGGTGCAAGCGGCGGGATGCACGCGTTCGCCGCGTAGACTTGCTGGCCCGTCACGCCCGGGACGAGTGTTGCGAGCGACGTAAGCACAGCGCTCGTGCCCGCAATCGCGGGATTCGAACTGTCGCCCTGGCCGGGCAAACCATTTTGGTCGACCGAAAGCAGCAAATTACCCGAAGGCGTGCACCCAACCGTCGTAGGAATACCGATACAAATGTTTGTGCCGACGATTTGTTGGCCGGTAGCGTTTGCTGGCAGCACATTCGGCGCGCGCGTTGCGTACACCACGAATGAACCATCGCTGACGGCGGGCGTTATGCTATCACCGGCTCCAGGCTTGTTTCCCGCATCGGCGGAGACCAGGACCGTCTGCTGCTGGCAGGCCGCCTGCAAAAACGGCGTGCTGGCCAGGCATGTGTTGCGGAGATAAATTTGTTGCGACCCATTCGAAGCGATGCCAGAGACGATATTGTCGGCGAGCGATTGGAATGCGACCGTGAGTCCCGCAGGGTCGATCGACGGGTTTACTGAGTTGTTATCCCCGGGATTGCTAGTGGCGTCGGTGGAAAAGACCTGCAAACCCGGAGCGCAGCCCGTGACGGCGCCTCCGGCTGCGTTGCAACTTCCATAGAGATAAATCTGCTGCGTGTTTGCGGGAACAGTCGCGGAAGTCAAATTTGTGGCAGACGATTGAAATGCGACGTACAGGCCGAAAGCGCTGATCGACGGATTCGTGCTAGGCGCATTGCCTTCGGAACTGCCGGAGCCTTGACTCACCAGCGTCATCTTCGGAGTACAATTCGACACGGCTCCGAAGATGTTGTTGCAAGTATCGTAGAGATAAATCTGCTCGACGGCCTGCGTCGCGCCGGAAACAAGATTTGTATCGTCGCTTTCGAAGACGACGTAGCGTCCGTCAGCGGAAATCGCCGGGCGGTCGCTGCCGATGGTTCCTCCGGAGCCCGAGCCGCCCGAGCCCGTGGAAATCAGCGTTACCTTCGCCGTGCAACTGCCTGCGCCAAGACAATTCTGCGCTAGATAAACTTGCGAAAGCCCGTTGGTCGTGCCGCTCACTAAATTCGTAGCGGTCGAATCGAATGCAACAAAAAGGCCGCCGTCAGACACCGATGAATGCAGACTCGCGGCGTTGCCTGGCGTGCCCCCGTTCGCGGATTCCTCAATAGGGAACGCGCCCTTGCTCGCAACCAGGAAATTCGCTGTCGTCGTCCCGCCTTTTGCCGCGTTCGGATTCGTGATCGTGAGCTTGACGGTTCCGGCCGTGGTGATCGCGGTGGCCGGCACGAGCACGTTCACGGCGCATGCCGTCGCGGGATTGCATGAGATTGGTCCGGTCGGCGTCAGTGTGGTGGTGCCAAAGATTAATGCCACCGACGGCGCGGCATTAAGTACGGTCACCGTCATGGGAAAAGCCCCGCCGGCCGCCGCCGCAGCCAGCGGAGAAATCGTCAGAATCTGCGGCGAGGAAACCGTGAAGTTCGCGTTTTTGGAAGTTTGTGATGCCGTCGTCACGGAAACAGTCTCTGTTCCAGCATTCGCCACATCCACCGGAGGCACCACGACGGCGAGCGTTGTGATGCAGTTCATGCCCGTGGGGCAGGGAGGGTTTAGGACCTGCACGGGCGTCAGATTGTCGGTGCCGAAATGCACCGTGGAGGAGCCATTCATATTCGTTCCAGAGACGGAAAGAATGAACTGGCCTTCGCCGGCGGGAATCGTCGCTGGCGACACCGCCGAAATCACCGGCGTGGTGACGGAGTTTGAGCTCGAGCCGCAGCCGGAAAGAATGAGGCAAACTGCCAGAAGTATCCCAGGTAGCCCGAACCTTTGCCGCATTCCTTCGCCTCCGAACGTCGTTGCTTGCGAGCTATATTGCCCGCGGAATTTTCTTCCCTGAAACGATCCGCGGAAAACGGATCCGCACCGGTCGCGCAGCGCGGCAAGGATGCCGCCGACGTGTGCGGCCCGGCGGGAATCGCGCGCCATCGGCCGTGCCATCGGCAGCGGCAAAAATTCTAACCGATTCGCGATGGATTGTCCCAGCAAATGTCCCGCACTGACGCAAGTCCGGCGCAAACCTGCGCCGCCATGCGCGCATGGAGTCTCGCGGTGCGCTATCAGGACCGTCCCCGCCGCTCCGTTGCGATGCCCGGAAATACCGCCGGAGTTGCACGTCAGCGCAAATGCATGGAAGGCACGACGGCCTCGCGCTCGTCCTCAAAGAGCAACCGCTACGGGAGGGTTGCCGCGGCTGCTGATCGCGAGACATAACATCGCGGCCCGCGCTTTGACGGAGAGGATAAGAAGCGTAGCGAAGCAATCAGGTGCGCTGCCGCACCAGCGAGTGTGCAGGGAAGGGTTATGCGGAAACGGTTTCCGCGGGTACTTGCTCGGTGACGAGGAGAGCTTTGAGCATGTAATGCAATCGCCTGCGCGCCAGGTAATCCATGCCGATGAATTCCACTCCCATACCGCGGCCTGGATGCATATTGCGGACAACTGCCCGCGCCCGAACTTCACCTTGCGGTGCGTCGAAGAGCAGTTGCACCACTTCGCCCACGTCAGCCGGATCCGTCGTATCAATGTAGATTCCACCGAGGCCAAGGTTCCGGGCGCGATTCGCGTCGCGACGTCCGCCGCCCTGCCAGGCGACAAGCAAAACCTTGCGCATCTTCGTCCGAGGATGACGCCGTTCGCGTTTCTTTTCTTTCAGCGGAGTCGAAATTGCCATCGAAGCCGTCCTTTCAAAATGGTTTCGGTCTCGTGAACCCTAAAGCGAATGCTATGCCTCTTGCATGGGAGCAAGCATGCGAACCAAGTTTGCAATGCGATCGAGATCATAGGGCTTGGCGACGCACACAGTGGCGCCCAGCGCGTGCGCGGTGGCGAAGTCCGACGGCATGCCGGTACGCGTTGTCAAAATCACGGGCATACGCGCAAGTTTTGAATTGCGCCGGACGATGACGCACAGATCGTAACCCGACATTTCCCCTCCGCCGGGCATCGCGCCGGGAAACGGCTCGGCCTCGCAGATCAGCGTAGCAGGCGCGCGATGGCGCATGATGGTGACGGCCAGACCTGGATCAGGCACGGCCTCAACCATGTAACCATCGGCCTCAAGCTGCGAGCGCAGAAGCAAGCGCACGCGCGGATCCTCATCCACGACAAGAATCAGCGGGCGGCGGTTCTGTGCGGCCGGGGTTTTCTCTACTTCAGGAGGGCTGCCCTCAATCGGCCGGCCCATAACGTCGACCAGTTCGTAGTTCGGGTGGCCTTCAAGGAAGGCGACTGCAATACTGAACCGTTTCTCACTGGCGCGCGCGACGCGTACCACCTGCCCGCGCTGCTCCTTCACCGGTTCCCACGATGCCGGGGCGTAGGGAAATACAACGGCGACTTCCTGTCCGGGCGCGTACGTTTGCCGGGACGATTCGAACATCACGCCTTCGCGCGACACGTCGATGGTCATCGTCAGGTCGAATTCGTTGACCAGAAACACGTCCGAGTGGCGGATACGAACTGGGGCGGAAATCTTCACCCGGCGGCGATGCCGGCGATCCTGCTTCCCGCGAAGGGCTGCAATTGTTGGCCGGCCGGCCTGATCGTCGCTGAGTTCGGCCTTTGCGAGCTTGGCCATCAGTTGTGCCACCTCGGCCCGCGCTGTATCGCTCGGCTCTTCAGTCGTGCCCGCGCTTTTCGCTTTGGAGCGCGCCGGGTTCTGTTTCTTTCTAAAGTCGAACAGTCGCGCCATGGCATTCATTATTGATTCCCTCAGTTAAAGGTCGAGCTTAGAAGTCGCTCCTGGCGGGAGCACGGAGACCATCCCGCTGGCCCGCTGGGGCGACGGCTCAACAGCTAAAGGATAGTATTTCGCTCGTGGGCGGAGCACTGGCCTGGCAGACTCATTTCGCTGGTACGGAGGTACTGCCGGGGCTCTACAGGCACCGGGCCGCCGTGCAATGGCAGCTTTATCAGTAATGTACGAGAATGCGATGCTTCGGCCGTCATGGCCCGCGCGCGGCTTCTCGGGGCTATACTATCCTCGGGGACCGGGCTCAACAGCGGCACGAGGAAGTTCTGTCGGGTCGTATCAGGCACGAACGCGCTTGGGGCGAGCATCGCGTCAGGCGATTTAAGAATCAGCAGCCAGAAGATGAGCTACGCTAAAAAATCGCCTATACTTCTCGCGCGTTTGCGCTGCGGACACTGGGCCGAATTGCCGCACCGTTCCGGCTTAGCGAGCTGCGGAGCGGAAAAGTTCAGGTCGGCCTGGGCGCGAGCGATATGATGGAGGCGCGATGCGGCGGTTTCTACTGGTGTTGATTGTGGGAGTGTTGTCCGTGGCGGGCAGCGCACGAGCGTTGCCCCCTTCGCCCAAGGGGAGCGGCCCACGCACCGCTTTCTCAACATGCTTCGAGGGGTCTGCTCTCCGATGCTCCTCCCGCGCTGAGAGTGCCCCCAAGATAGCGCCCTCCACTTTGCCCTTTCGCGTTCAGCCCGACGATGCCCTGACACGCGACGCTTTTGAGAAATACTACAACATGGATTACAGCGGCGCGATTGTCTTGTTCCGGGAGGAGCGGAGGGCGCGGCCGGACGATCCGTTCGTGGTGAATCATTTGCTCGCGGCAGTGCTCGCCAAGGAACTGAATCGCGAGGGCGCGCTCGATGCCACTCTCTATATGGGGAATGGCTTTTTGCAACTCAAGGTGCCGCCCGTCGATCCTCGCGTGAGGGCTGAAATCGGCCGACTCTCGCAGCGCTCCCTCGCCCTCGCGAATCAAACCCTGGCTAAAAACCCGAATGACGTGAATGCCTTATTTGCGCGCAGCGTCGCGCGAGGTCTTGCGACGGTCTATTCGGCGGTGATCGAGAAGAAGTGGGTGGGAGCGCTCAAGCAGGCGCTCGGCGCTTATCACGACGACATTCGCATTCTTAAACTGGACCCGAACTATTCGGATGCAAAGCTGGTCGTTGGGACGTACCAATACATCATAGGCAGCCTTTCGTGGTGGGAAAAGAGCATTGCCTTTGTTGCGGATATTCACGGGAGCAAAAAAAAGGGACTGCGCTTACTTCGCGAAGCGGCCGACGGCGGCGGGGAAGAAAGCATTGACGCCAGCACGATTCTCGCGCTTTTTCTGGCGCGCGATAGACGGTACCCGGAGGCCATTCGGATTATCGGCCAGTTGTACTCGGACTTTCCGCACAATTTCATCTTCGGGCTGGCGCAGGCGGACTTGCTCCACGCCTCGGGGCAACACGAAGAAGCCATTACGGCGTATCGCAAACTGGTCGAGCTGGCGCAGCAGAGATTTTTCCCTGACGCGCGCGCTGAACGCGCGGCGCTTTCCCTGGGCAACGCGCTTCGCGACCAAAAAGACTACGCCGGCGCGGCGAAAGCCTACGATGAATCCGCGAATTTTCCGCGCGCGAACCCGGCGATCGCCGCGACCGCCTCGCTCGACGCGGGAGAAATGTACGACCTGCTTGGCCAGCGCGGCACCGCCCGCGAGCGCTACCATCGTGCCATCCAAATCGCGCCTGGCTCGTCGCCGTCGCGCGTCGCGCAACGCCTCCTCAACGGTCAGGACACTAGCGCGAAGGCTAATTGAAGAACTTCGGCGTATTCAGCGTGCAAGGGGAAGCGGAACCGGCTTGCTGGGTTCGGGCTACATGATGCGGGCACGCGATGCGAAAGCGGCAAGCGAATGGCCTTTGATTTTTTGAGGAGCCTGGGCGATCCGCGCGTCCAATTGCACAGCCTGCTTGCGAAGAGGCAAGTTCACGTCGGCATCCGTCCACAATTTCAGCAGCGAGCTCAGTTCCTCATTCGCCTTCTGGCGATCACCTTCGGCTAGATAATCCTCCGCCAGGAAATAACGCGCATCGAGATAGCGCTGCTGTGGTTCCCAGGTGATCCATCCCGGACCCGCGGCGAGGAGTTCTTCGTACCACTGAATGGCCGCGGCAGTGTTGCCAGCACGCTGATTCGCATAGGCCATGAATTCGGTCAAAACTTGGACTACCGAAGCGCCATCGGAGGACGCCGGTGGACTAATCAGTTCCAGCGCCTTCGCCGAATTTCCCTTGGCCAGCGCGATTTCCGCCTCCAACAAGCGCAGATATTTTGTTTGTAGATCGTTCTTTACATCCACCAACGGAGTGATGGCTGTCAGAATCTTTTCCGCTTTCGCCACGGCTCCAGCGCGCGCGTATGCCTGGCCCAGGAGCGCCCCATAAACGACTTTCGGGCCGATATACTTGAACGAGGGCATTACATCGTCAAGCTCCGCAATCTGTTTTTTTCGGTCTCCTTCGCCGCCGGCGATTTCCGCAAGCATGTAGCGGACTCTCGCGGCACTGAACGCCTGGTGCCCGCCATCATCAATGGCAAGGGCCTCCTCGAACTGGCGCTGAGCGCGCGCGTAACGTCCGTAGTAAAGATCCAGCAACGCCAGCGAGCGCAGACCATTTTCGCGCGTTTCCGGTTTGGCCAGAAGGGCCGAGAAAACCTGTTCCGCTTTTTCAGGCTGGCCGGCGTCCACAAGAGCGGCGCCGTATTCGCGGTTGGTGTCGCCCGCCGTCAGAAGTTCTGGTTCGAGCTGGAATGCGTGTGAATAAGCGTGCAGAGCATTAGGGAAATCGTGGAGTTCGGAATACGCCGTGGCCATTTCGAGATACGTGCCGGCGTCGTCGGGCGCCACGCGCAAGATTTCCTGGTACTGCTTGACGGCCTCCGCTGCGCGGCCATGCATGCGCAGCAGGCGAGCATAGTTCTTGAGCATGCTCCAGTCGTCGGGATACTGCTTCAAGTAGACCTGGTAGAGCGTGGCCGCCTCGTTCACATGGTCCATGTCATCGGCAAAGTTCGCGTTGATGATCATGCGCTCGCGATCCGTAACGCGGTCAGAGAATGCCAGCGCCTTTTCGTACTCCTGCTGGCCGAGAGGCTGTTCGTTGTAAATATAACTGCAATAGGCGGTCCCAAGCGCGGCGTGGGCCATGGCGAAGCCCGGGTCCGTCGCAACCGCGGCCTGGAACAAAGGCAGAGCCTGATGGAACCTCTCTCGCTGCCACAACGCCACGCCGTCCGCGTAGTCCTTGAGCGCTGCCAGAGAATTCGTGGTTACCTGCGGCAATGGGCGGTCGGCCGCATGAATCTGGTAAAGGGATTCGCCCAGGTCGCCGCGAATTTTTCGGGCAAGAGAATCGAGAGCATCCAGAACAGTAGCTTCTCCGTTGGTCCGTTCCGTGTAGGAGCGCAAAGTCGCGCCGTTCCGCGGATCAATCAGCTCGGCGGTCAGCGCGTATTCCTGGCCGGTCCGTGTGATGCTGCACGCAATCAGGCCGCGAATGTTTTCGCGCTGGCAGATATCGCGGCCCAGAGCCGGGGTGATCCTGTCGTTTGCGGGACGTCCCATCATGCGGAGCACATTAGGCAGGCGAAGCCGCGAAAAGACGTTTGCGTTTCGCGATTGCTCCAGGCTGACGGTGAATGCGGTCTGCAACGCTCGATCGAATCGGGGATCGCCGGTTTCGTTTTCAAAATCCGCCACCAACACGGAATCCCGCGAATTGAAAGAAAGAACCGGGCGCTGGCGGAGCAGCCAGATTGCCACAAGAAGAAATGATGCAACGCCAATTCCCGCAAGCGACAGCCAAAATACTCGTGGGCTTCGGCCCGTTCTGAGAAGTTGCTTGGACGGACCGGCTTCTGAGGCACGCGGCGCACGCGATGGCGCGCCGCCCATCACGCCATCTGCGGGTCCCGCTTGGGCAGCCGATGCGGCGTAGTGGGCGCCTCGGGTTTCGACGTGGCCGATGAAACGGTAACCACGTCGCGGAAGCGTCTCGATGAATCGCGGATTTTCCGCTTCATCATCGAGCGCCGCGCGAATTTTATTGATCGCCGTGTTCAGGCTGTCGGTAAGATCTGGATGGATTTGGTCCGGCCAAAGCCTTTGTCCCAGTTCTTGGCGTGTGATCACCTCTCCCGCGCGCTCGAGCAGAATGGTGAGCAGCCGAAAAGGCTGGTCGGATAATTTCACTTTTACGCCATTTTTGTGCAATTCTCCTGCACACAGGTCGACCTGATAGACGCCGAAGGAAAGGACGCGCGGAGGCGGACTGGGCTCGCTCATTTTACCGGAGAAAAAAACCGGTGACCGATTTTAACATATTGGTCAAGACAGTCCTTATATTCCATTAGGTTCTTCCGCAACCTTCCGGCGCAACGACATTTCTTCGTTTAGAAAAAAATTAGACCAAAATCAGCCCCCGTTCATGGACTGATTCGAACGTGCGGCGCAGCATGCCTCCGCGTATGGTGACGTAAGGTCAACAAAAGCGGTCACTTTGGCAGCTTTATTGCCAGTAACTCCCTGGCGGTACAAGCAGCTCGCGTTCCGGTCTGGTGTGGTTGCGCCGCTCGCGAGGGCGCGTATAGTCGCCCGATTCCAGATGTTGCAAAGTTGCGACCCAGGAGGGTCCAAACATGAAACGGCAAATTTTCCCCGTGCTTCTTGTACTGGCAGTGATCCTTGCGTGTCTCCCGGCCGCTCATGCAAGCGGCCTGAGCGGATTCTCCCTCGGCCAGAGTACTGGTGGCGTGCTCGTTCAGCCAGATTTTAATGGCGTAACGGGCAGTCTGGGTGTCAATTTCGAGAATGGATGCACGGCTTCGCAATCGACCGGATGCACATTTTCCAATATCACAGGCAGCGTGATTTTTGGCGGAAATCCGGTGGCGTCTTATACATTGGATTTCAACTCCACGTCATTTCTGGCGAATTTCAACGGGACCGGCAGCTGGCTCTTTTCGGCTGGCGATACTAGTGGCTACAGTTTGGCGACTATCGGCGGCGGAGTAAACGGAACGATTACCTGGCTAACTTTGAATGAGTCGCTCGCCGGCGTGGATAGCCTGACGGGGAACGCTACATTCGCAGGAACAGGGACCCTTTCCGGGATTGGAAACGGCAGCGCATCCATCACGTTGAATCTGAACCGTCTTACTTGCGCCAACCTATCCGCCGGCACAGCTTGCAGTATGACGGGCGTCGCTTTGGACCCGCCCAATCCTGCCGGCTTCGCCGCTTTCGGCGCCACTTTCGGCGCCCCAACGGGCGGCGGAACAAATCCTACCCCGGAACCCGGTACGTTGCTGCTGCTCGGCTCGGGCCTGGCGGGCATGGGCTTCATTCGCCGCAAGTTTTGGGCCTGAGGAATCATGGATAGGACAGGCACAATCACATCGCCGATCAAGTCGGAAGCAGAGTTCGCGCGGTGGTTGCTCGCCGTTCTGGAAGACGAGCGGGATCGGTTGCCGGAAACGTACCGCGAAAGGGGCGTTGCGGGACTCGCCAGACTCGTGACGCTTCTTTCGCGGCGGCTTGGGTGGGCCGCTTAGAGCGAGGCTGTCAGCCCGCGCCAAACATGCCGCTTTTGTTTGGCCGTGGCTCTTCTCAGCCTTGACTCGGTTATCCGCCGGAAGTTCAGAAAATTCTGCGCTAGGGCCCAGCCCTACCGTAAGAGAGAGCGGTTAAGCGCGTTTCGCGCTATCTGGTTCGGGGACGGACCGAACAGCCCGAGACGTGTCTGCCGCGTTGGCACACCGCCAAAACAAACAAGCCTCGCGGTTCGCTCGACATCGAGCAATCGCGAGGCTTCGCTTCTCGTGACGATCAATTGTCCGACGCTTAGTTCTTTGCGGCTTTCGCTAACGCAGACTTTGTGGACTTGCGGCGGCGCTTCGGGCGCGTGGGACGGCCCGCAATCTCCCCAACAACTTCCGCCGACCAAATGCTGGTAACAAACTTCTTCATTCCGTGGTCATCGAACTCCACCGTGGTGCGATCAGAGTCAGACTCCGTGACCGTGCCGACTCCGTACTGCGTGTGACGAACAGTTTGTCCTGCATCCAATATTTGCACGGAAACCTCCTTTAGTATGACGCATATCCCGCCAGAGTTGCGAGCGGCTGCGAATGAAAGCACGTGAAAAGGCACAAAAGCCCCTGCCAATTAGATGCCGAAAACTCACCCCAGGAATCGCCGATTTATTCGGAGAAACGACTGCCACTTGGATCTAGAAACTAAAGTCGGGCGGAACGAACCTGCCGGCGCTGCATCGCTCCGCCCGTATGTGGAAATCAGAGGCCGACGACGGCTTCCGCCTGAAGGCCTTTGGGCCCTTTCTTCACTTCGAATTCGACAGCTTGGCCTTCGTTGAGGGTTTTGTACCCCTCGGACTGAATTGCACTGTAGTGCACGAAGACATCTTCGCCACTCTGCCGTTGAATGAACCCATAGCCCTTGCTGGCGTTAAACCACTTTACTGTTCCTTGTTCTCTACTCAACTTCTTACTCCTCTAAATGGAAAGCTATTTGCGCTCGTCGTCGCCTCCCGAGTCCAAAAAAAAGGCCGCAGGGGATTCAATCCCCAGCAGCCTCGTCGATGTCTCAAAAAGCAGTCACAAGAGCAACAAACGCAGCTCGATTATAGCACAAGTTCCCGCCCGCGCTAGTAGTTTTTCCAAATTGACGAGAAACCCCGAAAAAAGGTCCCAGAAAGATGGCCACCAAACCCAATTCCTGCACCGAATTGGAACAAGTACCGCATACTTTTTCAGCTTTTCCTCGCGCAATGTCGCTAAGCCCTTTTGTTTGCAATATGCACTTGTGGGCCAAGAATTGCCTGTTCTCCACTGGGGCATGGTAACTGTCTGCGGCTGAGGGGCACGGCCTAAGCTGCGAAATGCGATCACGAAGGGGGGCTCCTTTGATGTATCTAATGCGAATGATTCAGAAACCAGCACTTCTAATGGCCGTAGTGTGTTTGGGGGTCTTTATTGCGGTTCCTGCGGCGTTTGCCAGTGGCGTCAGCACGCTTATGCTGACGCCGAGCGGCGCGAACACGGTCTTCACGGTAACGGGCACATACCTTGCGGGAACTCAAACAACCAGCTTCAGCTCGCCGGGCGCGAATTACACACTGACGTTCTCTTTGCTTACCAGCCCAACTTCGTTCGTGGAGACTCTGCCCGGTCCCGGCGGCGATTTCGGCTTGACAGCCACGCTGGACTTGAACGGGACCACGTTTGCGAACAGCGAAGTTTTGTTCTTTCAGGCAGTGGGCGGCGTCCCGAGCGGTGGTATGGTGATCTGCTTCTCTGAAGTGTGCCCGGCTAGCAGCAACCCGCCAATTTTCTGGAACGTTTTTCAACCGGCAGGGCAGCAACTCTACACCTCGAGCGCTGCGGACGGAATTTCGAATCCCACGTTTATTTCCGGCAACATAACGCTGGACACCCCCGACAGCGGTTACGGAATATCAGTCCCCACCTCGCCCACCCCGGAACCATCTTCGCTTCTTCTTCTGGGAACGGGACTGGTCGGACTGATTGGCTGGGGACGACGGAAGCTCTTGTCCTAGGAGTCACGCAGGCTACTTTTTTATTTCCCGCTCTTGGCTGGTTAGCTTTCGCGCAGCCGAAACGCGTGGTTACGCGTTTCCTCGGCCCGCTTCGACGCGGCGCAACTAACTCCGCTGGGGATCTTGCTCCGCTGCCTCGTTCCGCACATGCCACATCAGCGCGATGCCCAAAATTATCGATCCCAGGCTGGCTGCCTGCGCGTTGGTCATGCCAAAAAACGAGCGCGGATTGATGCGGATGAATTCGACCAGAAACCGCGCGACTCCGGTAAGAATTAAATATTGCGCAAACACTTCACCCCGCGGCGGCCACGTTATTATTTTATCGCTTAGGGCGCTCTTGGTCCGCTTTTGCGTTAAACGTTCGACAGGTGGGGTGCGGTTGTCCGCGATATCAGACCTCGGGACGCTGCGCGCCTGCCTGCCGCCCAATCGCCACAGCCACCAGAAAATGAAAACTGCGACGATCAATTCGTAGATCGGCGTGGGGTGGACCTTTTGCGTGGTTGGCACAAGCCCGTGCGGAAAACTCATGCCCCAGGGCAGGGAAGTGGGAATGCCGTAATCGCCGTCCCCAGAAATCAAGCAACCAATCCGCCCGATGCCGTAACCGAGCGCTGCCGCGGGAGAGGCCGCATCGAAAATCTCGAGCAAAGGGATCCGGTAATGCCGCGCAATCCACACGAAAGCGATGAGGCCGCCCAGGAATCCGCCAAACCACGCAAATCCGTACTGGCTGATCAGAATTTTCGGGTCGGCGAAAAGGTCGCGTGGTGTTTCGAGCACGTGATACAACTTCGCGCCGATAAGCCCCGCGATGCACGGCACCGCCACCAGCATATCCGCGGGAGCGTGGATCGCACGCCGCTGCATGTCCTTCGCCAGCACGAAATACGAAGTGAACATGGCAATTCCCACGCACAGTCCGAAACTGGCGAGGGTGATCGGCCCGACATGAATAAATGGCATCATCGCGAATTTTTATCGATTCTTCGTCCTTAACTATGGACTCTCAACTCTCGACTGTTAACTACGAACCGCCCTTCACGGCTCAAACACGACCGCACCGCAAAGCAGTTTGAGCAGAACGAGTCCGCCGATCATTGCCACGCACAGACTGAGCAGCGTCCCAATAAGGAAGTATTCCGCAAAGCGGACGTCTTTGAATTCCGGATAGCGCGCAATCGCTTTGGCCGTGAGAACCAGCCCCGCAGTAGCCGGCGAGTGCAGCAGCAGCGCCGTCAGAATAATAAACCGCTCGAGCCATCCGATGTACATCCCGGCATTGCGTAATTGCTCGGCAGTCTCGCCGGGAGGCGGCAAATGTCCGCGGATGAGCGGCCGGGTCAACGCGCGGATCACATAGCCGCCGCCAAAAAGGACCACCACGTAGATAATGGCCGTGATTCCAAGTCTCGCCGTAAACTTCACCGGGGGAATATAGGCGGCAATGGCGAAGAAGCCTTCAGTCATTGATTTGTATCATCTCATGCAAATAGCACGATTTGCATGCAAATGTGCAAGCACTAGAAGTGCGCCGCAATCAGCTGCGCCACTCCTGAAGCGACTGCGGTCAGTTGCCCATAATAACCACGTTTCAGATTTCGCGATACGGTGGAGATGTTGAGGCCCATGGCGCGCGCCGTGTCTTCGATTCTGCGGTGCTCGATCCGCGCGGCAATCGTTTTCCATTGTTTTTGCGTCATTCGATGAATCAGCGTGTCCTGCAGCTCATAGATCAGGTTCACGACGGAATCAAACTCGGAATTGCCAGTGCAAAATGCGGTCAGGGCCGGACGCTTGCGCCCTCCTGTTTTCTTAAGGCCGTCGAGGGCCTGGCGCGCCGTGCGGAACGCCTCACCGTCCATCTCATTCACGGGCGCCGCCATGCGCTCCGCTACTCCGCCGATGCCTATTCCGACGCGCAGCGAGAGTGGCTGCAATCGCCGCCGCAAATCGAGCAGCAGCCACGGAATCGCTTCCAGCCGGGCGGTGATGGTTTGGAATTCGTCGCCTGCGGTTACCGCGTAGGGAAGTAGGATCAGCTTGCGCCCGCGGTGCGCGCGTGTTGCCTGGCGCAGCCGGTCATGCAGCAGGGCGGGCAATCGCGAGCGCGAGCCGGAAGCGATAACGTCGGCGATCAAAACACCGTAAAGTCGTCTCTTACTCATTGCACGCCTATATGCAAATATACTATTTTGCACTAAATCGTGCAAATGAAATGTCGGCGCATCTTACACGATGGATCGCACACCCACGAGCTCCAAATCGACCTGCCCGATGCCGCCGGTCACGTGCACCTCGACCGTGACGTTTGATTTCCCGTAGGCATCGTTCACGTACTCGTCGCCATTTTTCTTGAAATCCGGCGCGCTCACGGAGCCTAATCCGCCGTCCACCGTCACGCGCACGCCCACGTCGCGCGGAAGCTTCAGATGCGCCTCGCCCACGCCGCCCTGAACCGAGGCGGTAACGTTCTGCTTCCGGTTCCCGCTCAGATCCACGGTGGAATTGCCCGCGCCCATTTGCACATCGAGATTGCGCAGCATGATGCTGCTGAAATCCAGCGTTGAGTTTCCCGCCCCCATCTCGACCGCGACGTCGAGCGGCACGCTGTTGTTCAAATGCAAATCCCAGGTATATTTCACGCCGCCGAACGTCGTATGGGAAGTCTCCGGCTGCATCACCATCAACGCGCCTGTGCCGTCATTCACGCTGTAGCCCACGTCCGGCTTCCAGTCCGGCACATTGTATTTGATTGTGCCGTCCAGCAATTGCGGCGAACCGCCGGAAATTCTCAGCTCTCCGGCGGCCATTTTCAAGTGCACACTCACCGATTTCGCGGCTCCCAGTGGCACGGAAACCGATTCCAATTGCATTTCCCCAGGATTCACCAGTGGCCCATGTCCGCCAATGATGCAGCCGGAAATTCCCAGCGTTAACACGAAAACGCCCGCGAGCGCCTTCGGAATATTTTCCATCGCATTTCGCAGTCTCATCGCTTTCCTCGCTATGGCGGCAAACGCCGCCCGATTTCGCCCAGTCGCAAACTCTTCTGAATCGATAAACGAAAGCACACTCTAAAATGTTTCTTCCCGTTCGGAAAGCCATTTATTGCGCTCAGGCAACGCGAACGCTCTTGTCGGAGATTTCTGCAACCTTTCGGATTCCGCGCGTGTCTCATATAATAGCGATAGTTGCCGAGCGCGCGCAGCCACTGCGCTCCGGCAAACCCTTCGGGTCCCGGTCCGCGGGGTAAAGGGGGAGACGGCCATGAGGAATATAGCCGCCCCGAAATCCATCTCCAGATTTGCCCTGATTTTCGGATTGTCCGCGTGTCTGTACGTATTCGCTCCTTCCGCTTTTGCGCAACGAGGTGGCTCCCGCGGCGGCGGAATCTCGCATGGCGGCGGCCCTCATGGCGGAAGCTCGCGCGGTGGTGCGGTATCCCATGGCTTCGGCGGTTTCCGCTCCGGCGGCGGTTCTCATGGTGCGGGGCCTTACGGCGGCTCGGGCGGGTCCGCGCACCCCGGCGGCGGAATTCGCATTATCGCTCCCGCGCGAATGTCATCCGGCAGCAGCCGCCGCGGATTCGGATTTGCTCACTCTGTTCCGCGCGCGAACTTCACCGGCGAATCATTCGCGGCTCCTTCGAATGCTGCGCGGCCGGCGGAAGGCGCCGCGCGGACCATTTTCATAAACGCAAATGCGCGCGCGATGGGCGTTGCGGTGGGCGCCCGTCCTTTCGCGGCAGGGAACTATCTTTGGGAAGCGCCGCCGGCGCAGCGCCAGCAGCCTCATCCTTACGTTGCACCGCGCCCGGCTCCGGCAGCCCCACGCCCGATGACGATGCCCTCTCCCACGCGCCCAAACGCTATGCCGCGTCCTTTTTCTCCCATTCGACCAATGCCGATGCCCGGAGCGACGCCGATGCAAGGTCCGCGCCCGATTCAGATGCCAATCGAGCGGCCTGGCGTGATTCCTGTTTCGCCCATGCCCCCGCGAATGCCAGCGCCGATGACCTCACCGACGGCCTCGCCAATGCCGCGGCCCATTCAGCCGACGATGGGCAGACGTTTTGCGCCTCCATTTCGCGCTGTGCGTCCGACCACAACCGTACCGCCGCTGTTCCGTTTGTTCCCGCCAAACAACCGCGTCCTGCCCATACGGCCCGTATTTGCCGGGATGGCGGTGGGGTCACGATTGGCTCGGAAGCCTTTCACGGCGGTCGGCGCTTCAAATAACCCGCCGCATCCGTGCGTCAGCACCTTCGCCCGTTGCGGTCTCGGCAGTGGCGTGCTCGACGGTGATGGCGACTTCGACGGAGATTTCTTCGGCCCTTCGATATTTTTCGGTTTCCTCGGCCCGTTTGGATTTTCCCCGCTTGGCTTTGGTTCGACTTGTATCTTGAACGCCGGCATTCAGGACTGTTTTCTCTCGCCCGCTGAATTCTCGCCTTTCGGATTCGGCGGCTTCGGTTTCAACTGGCTCAGTTTCGGGCCGTTCGGCGGCGGATGGAATTCCTGGGGATATGCGTCATATGGCGCTGGTTACTTGTACCAGCCCGTCGAAAATCTGCCTCCGTATTTACCGGAAGACCTTGGCGGAAACTTGCCGAACACAGATTATTCTGTCTCGTACAGTTACCAGCCCGCGCCTGAGCCTCTGACGCAACAGGAGGCAGCGCCGCCATCAGCGAACGCGAACACCTCGAACGCCAATCAGCCGGTCGTCGAACTGGTGTTGAAAGACGGCATCGTCTTCGGCGTCACAAGCTACTGGCTCGTGAACGACCGCCTCTACTACACGACCACGTATCAAATCCAATCGAGCATCCCCATCGACCGGCTCGACCTGCAAAAAACCGTCGACATGAACTGGAAGCGCGGCGTCTCATTCACGCTGACTCCCGAGCCTCCAACGAATTCCCCGCAGGAGCCTTCCAACCCGAAATAACTGTACGCCCCTCATAAGGAGCGATCCCGCAACGAAAGGTGCTGCATAATCGGCTCTAGTCGAGTCAATGGATGGATTTCAAGAGGAACTAGCGGACTGAAGATACGAACTCGGGTTCCGGCTCTGTCACTGCGCGACGGCGCAGGATTTCATCCACCTTCCCGATCAGCGCGTCGCACGTGTAGGGCTTCTGCAGGAAGGCTCCTTCTTCCAGAAACTGCTCGGCCTTTTTGTCGTATTCCAAATAGCCGGACATATAAACGATTTTGATGTCTGGCCGCGAACGCTTCAACTGTTCCGCCAGTTCCGTGCCGCGTATTTTCGGAAGCACAATGTCGGTGACAAGCACATGGATCGGACCGCTCGTTCGATCGGCGACGGCCAGCGCGTCAACGCCATCTTTTGCGGAGAGCACCTTGTAGCCGGCCGATTGCAGGAATTCGCAGGCCAGCTCCCGCACCGCCTCTTCATCTTCGGCGATCAGTACCACCTTGTTCCGCTGGACGGTTGGCAAAGGTGTTTTTTTCGCATGAAGCGTTTCAACCGGAGCGTCGACTCGCGGGAGATAAATCTCAAACCGCGCGCCTTTTCCCGGCTCCGAATCCACCCAAATGTATCCGTTGCTTTGGTTCACCACGCCATAGACAGTCGCCAGCCCCAGTCCGGTTCCTTTGCCTGCTTCCTTGGTGGTGAAAAACGGCTCGAAGATGTGCGCCTTCGTGACGGTGTCCATGCCGCATCCAGTATCTGTAACGGCGAGGACCACATAATTGCCGGAACGAATCGGATTTCGCGTCCTTGCGAACTCATCGCTAGCGGCAAGGTTATATGTTTCGATCGTCAGCTTTCCGCCGTTGGGCATGGCGTCGCAGGAGTTCACCACAAGATTCATAATCACTTGCTCGATCTGCCCGGGATCCGCCTTCAATCGTCCCAGGGAATCGGACGGTCGGAACGAGAATTCAATGTCTTCGCGAACCAGACGTTTCAGCAGCTTGCCCATTTCGGCTACGGTTGAATTCAAGTCGAGAACTTTCGGTTGGAGCACTTGTTTGCGTGAGAAAATCAGCAATTGGCGCGTGAGCGCGGCCGCGCGGTCAGCAGCCTTCGCGATCTGCTGGCTGCTTCCGCGAAGCGGCTCCGAAGGGTCCATTCGATCAAGCAGCAAATCGCTGTGGCCCTTGATGACCGTGAGCAAATTATTGAAGTCGTGCGCCACGCCGCCTGCCAGTCTGCCCATCGCTTCCATCTTCTGCGACTGCCGCAATTGCCCTTCAAGTTCCTCGCGCTGAGTTTGATTCCTCTGCAGAGTCGTCCGCATGCCATCGAAAGCGCGCGTCACCTGCGCCACTTCGTCTCCGCCGTCGGCCTCGAGCGGATACGTGAAGTCGCCTTGCTCCAGCGCTTGCACACCGCCGACAAGCGAAGCCAGCGGCCGCGTGAACGTATCTGAAATCAGAAATACGAGCACTGCTCCCACGATCGCAGCGACAAGGAATAATCCCAACAACAGCCGGTTCAGCCGGTCGAGGAAAGTGGTTGCATCGTCATACGATTTCAGGACGATCAGGCTGATTTCGCCGTCCACGCCATCCGTAAGATCCTGGGAAGTGGCCAAAAACTTTTCATGGTCAATGTGCAGGACTGGGGGAACCGCTCGATCGCCCAACTGTTCCTGGAGATTGTTCTCGTCGAGCGGCGCGAGTGTGCTGACGATGATCTTCTTTCCGTAGCGAAAAGCCACCTCGCTCGACGAAATGCGCCGCAGCTCATTCGCGGCGCTGGCGTCGATCGCGCGGCCCACAACCACGGTACCCAACCGCGCATGATTTTGGTCCGGTCCACCGAACACCGGCCGCAACACGATTTGATACAGATGCTCGCCGCTGAACCACCACCCTTCGGTTTTTTTGCCGCGCAGCGACTTTCGCAGCAAACCCTCCGCGGTTCTGGCGGGGAGAGCGTCGCCCGCCGTGTGCAGAGCCACCACTTTGCCGCTTGCGTCCGCGAGTAGGAACAAGTTGCAGTCTTCCGATTGCCAGGGGTCCTCGCTCGCTTCTTGAATCGTCGTGGCGTCTCCATTGCGCATCAGCGCCAGCGCCGCCAGCAGGTCCGCCTTGTGCTGCAGCGCAACTTCATGCTGATGCTGCATCACCTGGAAGGTCAGAATGGCATTGTGCGCTTCTTCCTCGATTTGGCGTTGCGCCTCGTCTTGCGCCGTACGGCCAACAACCAGCAGCGCTCCGCACGTCAGGCCGCTGGTGATCAGGATCAAGGAGATCAAAAATTTGGTTCGGAGCCGAAGTTCCAACCTCGCCTGAGCCGCGTGAAACAGTGCAACGCTCGGGCGCGCGACGTGATTGCTCCATAGAAGAGTCGCGGCCGGCAAAATCTGGGTCCGGAACACCCGGGAGGAGCTTTGGGCAGCGCGTGCACTCCGCCCGATTACCGCGCAGGCGCACGAGCACGCGGAGTCGGCGCAACTCTGCCAAATTACCCGTGATTTCACACGTGTGTAAGCAGCGCCGCGATGAATCGCCGCTGCCCCTGCCGAGCAGAACAGTACCATTCCCGGCAGTATTTCTGTCTCCACGTTGCGCGCCATTCGGTGCAGAGCTATTTGAACGTGTGCATTAGAGTTGCGGAGGAGCGTCGGCAGTAACATGGTTTGCGACCGCAGCCTCGCCAGCATATTTGTGGACACCCCTGACATTTTGTCCCTCGAAATCGCCCTAATGACCCTGGTTGAATGTACTTTTGAGGGCGGCTTACCAGCAATGGAGCGCGGGTACCGATGAGGTGTACCGGTAGTACTACAGCCGCCGGAGGCGGCTCGCAACGAGGGGTCTCAGTAGCGCAAACTGAAAGTCAGCAGATGCGTGTACCACACAATCCATACACTCAGGAGGCACGCCAGCGCGATCAGCGTATCGTGAATTTTTGCCCACCACCAACGGCCGCGCGCGCCCCACGAAACGGCCAGATTCCAGATCGCCAAAATCGTTCCGAACGCGCCCAGCCAGCCGATAATCTGAACGAAGCGGAGCCAGGGATTCAAACGGCGAGTCAACACGCCCAGATGTCCGCCTCCGTAAACGACCGTTGCCAAAAATAGCGCCCAGAAAGCTAAATCAAGCGCGGACACGGTTCTCGCCCAGCAGCGCGCCCTTTGCTCGCGACGGCCGACTTGCATCGCATATCCGTAATGCCGCCGGGCCAAGGCCGCTACGGGCCACAGGAAGAGCGTCAGCGCAAAAACAGCAAGCGCGAAGATGATGCTCCACAGGATGAAGTTCTTCGAACGATACCACGGCACCATCTGTAAAACGTCAGCAGGGAAATCCGTTGCAATTTGCCATCGGCCGCCTGAGTCCTTCGCAAAAACGATTCTGTTCTGCGGATCCGAACTGTCTTGCCATACCTGCGGCGCGACTTCATTCCATTCGATGGGCTGGCCGTTGATCCCGGTCATTCCGCTAACGACGAGCGAGCCGTCTTTTCCTGGCCCCACGGTCGCTTCGTTGAGAAGCGAGAACAGATAAAAAATCGTCGTCTGGCTTCGCCGGCTCGCAAGGTACGGACCGCTTACCTCGCGCGCATCCATGGCTGCGGTTGGCAGCGGCGTGGCTTTCGGCGGCGTATACGGAAAATAGCGGTCGAGGAATTTTTCAAACAGCGGCCCGCGAGGCGCGACATTCCCTCGTCCTGCACTGTTGTACGAGACAAAAAAACCCGTATCCGCCTCCGGAATCAAGTGCAGGTCGCTGTGAAAATATTCCGTATCGCCGCCGTGGCCGATGATGCGATGACCGTTGCGCGTCTCCTCGTAAAATCCCAGGCACATGGCATTAACGCGCGGATCGGGCGCGTACTGCCGCGTGTGCATCAACTTCACCGTTTCGGGCTTCAGGATTTGCGCGCCGTTGTACGTGCCGTCATGCAACTGCGCGATCATGAAGTGGGTGATGTCCATCGCGGATATGGCCACAGCTCCGGCAGGGAACGGCGTGACAATCTCGAACGGCTTCGCCCCGCCTGACGCGCGCTCGTATCCCACCGACATCAGCGGCGCCAGATTTTTGGGCAGCGGCTGGCGAAACGTCGCATGCGTCATGCCGAGCGGCTCGAAGATGTGCTGTTCGATGTAACTGTCAAAATCCTCGCCCGAAACGCGCTGCACGATGTAGCCCGCGAGCGTCGCGCCATAATTCGAGTAAGCGCCCACTGTGCCCGGCGTGAAAATTTCTCCCGGCATGTGAGTCACCAAATAATCGTGCAACGACGGAATATGCTTCGCATCAATGGTGATTAAATCGCGAATCGTTTCCTCGAATCCGGGCGTGTGGGTCATCAGATCGCGCATGGTGACTGGCTTGCCGAAAGTTTCCGGCACTTTGAAATCCAGATACTGATTAACGTCCGCGTCGAGATTGATTTTCCCTTCCTGCTCGAGCTGCATTACTGCCGTCCATGTGAAAAGTTTTGAGATCGAGCCGCAGCGAAACAGCGTGTCCTCCGCTGACACCGGCTTTTTCTTAGCCAGGTCCGCGTAGCCGTAGCCCTTTGCGAAAATCACTTTGCCGTCGTGCACCACAGCGACAACGGCGCCGGCAATGTCATCGCGTTCTATTTGCAGCGGCACAAGTCCGTCGAAAAATGCTGTGAGGTCGGCTTGCGTCAATAGCGCAGGGGGCAGGGAAGGCGGCAACGTAACCGCACCGCCGTTCTGGGGCGCAGGTTTACTGATCTGTTTTTGTATCGGCTTCGCGGTGGCCGGCCCCGTTTGTTGCGGCCTTCCCGCCGAGATGGGCTTGCCCGTCAAAGCGGGCCTGCCCGCCGCGCCAGCGTTCGCCAGGGAGATCGTCAGCAGAAGGGCCGTGGCGAGAATTCGGGCGGACGTTGGCGTTGTTCGCGAATCGACACCGAGCGCCGCTCTGGCTTTCGCTCGCAGGAAATTTCTCATCTCGGGCAGCCTCCGTGGCTTTGCAAGCGGCGCGACTCTACCTTCGCCGTCGCGCAACGTCAAACAAAAAAGCCGCTCAAAGCGACCGGCGCGAACCCAAGCGCGCGCATGGTAATGCGGGAAGAGAAAGGCTCAGGCTTTGCGGCCGAGCGCGGCGCCGAGCCACCGTCGGGCGATTTCGTGTTGCGGCGCATATGCCTGCCAGACGTTCTCAGCCCAGACGCGCACGAGCTCGGCGTGCTCTTCGGGAGAATTCACGGCGCGCAAATCCGCGATCGTCGCAATAGTCATTGACCCGTGCTGCGCGAGCGTTTCTGGACGGTCGATTTTCGCCGGCCCGCTCATCCACCGGTGAATCGCCGCGTAGATTTCGCGTTTGCCCCCGTGCTCGATGCCACAGCACAGGCGCGTCAGATGCGCGTAGTAGGATTTTGCGGAGCGGCAGTAGCGGTCGGGATGTTGCAGGCAATAGGCGTCAACGAGCAATTCGTGAGTCGCGCCATAGCGCGGATCGCTGAAATCGCGCGCGCCCAATTCGTTGAAGAGCGCCTCGCATCCGGCAGCGCCGCCTTCGACAATCGCTCCGCACTCAGGACATCTTTCGCCAGTGCGCTCTTCACTCAAGGTTTTCTACTCGCACGGCGTGGTTTTGGGACTTCATCCTCGCTTTTTAAAATGCATCGTTCGCCGCTCCACTTGGCTAACAATTCGTTCGACCGACCGTATTTGTTTCCGGCCAGCTCGTGCGTCGGAAATCCTACGCCGGAAGTATAGCCGACTCTGCCGCTCACTTCAGTGCAACAGCGGGCGTATCCACCTTGTTTTTTATGCCGAAACTTGGAACATATCCGCAGAAGAACGCGTATCTCAAAGCACACAAAAGAAATGGCGAGCGAATCGTGCGTCGCTCTGAGCTAACGTGAATCGAACGCGGAGGTGAATCGAACATGGGAACGCTGCTCCAGGATTTGCGCTACGGCGTGCGAATGCTCGGCAAGTCTCCCGGGTTCACGGCCATCGCGATCTTGACTCTCGCGCTCGGCATCGGCGCAAACACCGCGCTGTTTTCCGTGGTCAATGGCGTCCTGCTGAATCCTCTGCCGTATCCACGGCCGAACCGTTTGGTCGCGCTCTATTCGCGCGCCGGAAATTTCCAGGAATCGTCCATCTCGTATCCAAATTTTCTCGACTGGCAGCGCAACAATCGCTCCTTCGCATCCCTCGGTGCCTACCGTTCCGACAATTTCAATTTGATCGGCGCTGGCGTGCCCGAACGCGTCCGCGCGGAAATGATCTCCGCGAATTTTTTCGATATCCTTGGTGTCACGCCGGTTTTCGGCCGCACGTTTACTGGGCAAGATGACCATGCCGGCGCGGCGCCCGTCGCGTTGCTCAGCGAAGGATTTTGGAAGCGCAAATTTGGCGGCAGGCGCCAAATCGTCGGCCAGGCCATCGATCTGAACGGAACGCCCTACACGGTCATCGGAATCATTCCCGCAAGTTTCTATTTCAGCGGCAACAATTTTCGGCTCAGCGACGTTTACATTCCCCTCGGTCAGTGGACCGACCCGACTTTTCTCGACCGCCGCGTCGGTATGGGCATGGACGCAGTGGGGCGCCTCAAGGATGGCCTTACTATCGAGCAAGCGCGCGCCGACATGAGCGGCATCGCGCAGAGCCTCGCGCAAACCTATCCCGACGCCGATAAAAATACTGGCGTCACGCTCGTTCCGCTAAAGCAGGACATTGTCGGCGACGTTGCACCCCTTCTTTACGTCCTGCTAGGCGCGGTCGGCTTCGTGCTCTTAATTGCTTGCGTCAATATCGCCAACCTTTTGCTCGCTCGTTCGACAGGACGCACTCGCGAATTCGCCATTCGCGCCGCTCTGGGAGCCACCCGCGCTCGCGTGATTGTACAACTTCTTACCGAAAGCATTTTGCTGGCGGTCACGGGAGGCGCTTTAGGGCTGCTGCTCGCCGCATGGGGAACGAAAGCCGCAATTCGCATCCTCCCCGAAGCTTTGCCGCGCTCGGGCCAGGTTGGACTCGATGTCCGGGTACTCATTTTCACGATGGGCATTTCCATCGTCGCCGGCATTTTGTTTGGACTGGCGCCGGCGCTGAAAACCTCGCACTCGAATTTGCAGGAAGCATTAAAAGAGGGCGGCCGTGGTTCAAGCGGCGCGCGCCATCGACTTCAGGGCGTGTTCGTCGTCGTGGAAATGGCCATGGCGCTTGTCCTTCTGGTTGGTGCTGGGCTGATGATTCGGAGCCTCGCGCAGCTTTGGAACGTCAATCCCGGCTTCAATCCCCACAACGCGCTTTCTTTTAATATTGCGTTTCCTCCGTCGATGGCTGCGGCCCCTCCAGAGCAGATTCGCAACGGCGCGCGCCAAACGGAAGCCGCTTTAGCGTCACTTCCCGGCGTAGTAGCCGTATCCTCCATGGACGGTTCTTCGCCCATGGAGGGAGACTCCGAACTGCCGTTCTGGATCGAGGGCCATCCCAAACCGTCGAGCGATAACGACATGAGCTTTTCGCTCTTTTATCTGGTCGACCCCGATTATTTGAAGGCGATGCAAATTCCGCTGATACGCGGCCGCTTTATCAACGCCGAGGATACGCTTCAATCTCCCCCGGCCATCGTTATCGATGAATACTTCGCGCGCAAGTTTTTTCCGAGTGAAGATCCCATCGGTAAGCGCGTGAATCTCGAAATCCTCGGTGTCCAAGCTGAAATCGTGGGTGTCATCGGTCACGTGAAGCAGTGGGGACTGGATGAAAACAGTAAGAGTCCCGTGGAGGCGCAGTTTTGCTTCTCGCTGATGCAGGTCCCGGATAAATTCATGCCCCTGCTGGCCAAGAGCGGGCAAGTGATTATGCGCACAAAAGGCTCGCCCGATGCCCTGATTGGCCCGATTCGCCATACGATTGAGCAGATCAACAGCCAGGAAGTGATGTATGGCGCGGAAAGCATGGACAGGATTATTTCCGATTCGCTGGCCGCGCGTCGCTTCTCGATGATTTTGCTTGGAATTTTCGCCGCGATTGCGCTGCTGCTTTCTTGCGTGGGAATTTACGGCGTGATTTCGTATCTCGTCGGCCAGCGCACTCACGAAATTGGCATTCGCATCGCGCTCGGCGCACAACGCTCCGACGTGCTGCGTTTGATCCTCGGACAAGGTGCGCGCATGGCGCTCATCGGCGTGGCCATCGGCATCGCCGCGGGACTCGCCCTCACGCGACTGATGGGCAAAATGCTTTTCGGAGTCAGCGCGCACGACCCGCTCACGTTCGCGGGTGTCGCAATTGTGCTGATTCTCGTTGCTCTCGCTGCCTGTTACATCCCCGCGCGCCGCGCCATGCACACCGATCCCATTGTCGCCCTTCGCTACGAGTAGTCCGACACCTCGCCACTATTTTTGGTGCCAGGAGTTGGAACATATTCGGGGGAGGTTGCGTATCTCAAAATGCACGAAAGAAATGGCGAGCGAATCGTGCGCCGCTCTGAGCTAACGTGAATCGAACGCGGAGGTGAATCGAACATGGGAATGCTGCTCCAGGATTTACGTTACGGCGTGCGAATGCTCGCCAAGTCTCCCGGCTTTACCGCCATAGCTGTTTTGACGCTGGCGCTCGGCATCGGCGCGAACACCGCGCTATTTTCCGTGGTCAATGGCGTTCTACTCAGTCCACTCCCATACCCGCAGCCCAACAACCTCGTCGCGCTCTACTCGCGCACTTCCGATTTCGCGCACTCCTCCATCTCCTATCCCAATTTTCTCGACTGGCAGCGCGAAAACAATTCGTTCGCGCAACTTGCCGCCTACCGTCAGGATTCTTTCAACATGACGGGCGCCGGCGAGCCCGAACGCCTCCGTACCGAAATGGTCTCCGCCGATTTTTTCGCCATTCTCGGCGTCCAGCCCGTCATGGGCCGCACTTTCACCACGCAGGATGATCATCCGGGCGCCGCTCCCGTCGTCCTTCTGAGCGAAGGCCTCTGGCGCCGCAGATTTGGCGCTTCTCTGCGAATCCTCGGCCAGTCCATCTCGCTCAACGGGACGCCTTACACGGTCATCGGCATCATTCCCACGAGCTTCTACTTCCGCGGAAACAATTTCAGCCTGCCCGAAATCTATGTCCCCATCGGCACGTGGACCAATTCCGTTTTTCTCGACCGCCGTGCCTCCATGGGCATGGACGCGGTTGGCCGCTTCAAGCCCGGCGTCACCTTCGCGCAAGCCCAGGCCGACATGAACGGCGTCGGGCAAAATCTCTCGCGCGCTTATCCGCAAGCCGATAAAAACTCCGGTATCTCGCTCGTCCCGCTCAAACAGGATATGGTCGGCAACATCGCGCCGCTCCTCTACATCCTTCTCGGAGCCGTCGGCTGCGTCCTGCTCATCGCCTGCGTCAACATTGCCAATCTTCTGCTTGCCCGTTCGACGGGCCGCGCGCGCGAATTCGCCATTCGCGCTGCACTCGGCGCCAGTCGCGTCCGCGTGATCCGCCAGCTTCTCACGGAAAGCATTCTGCTGGCAGTTACAGGAGGTACTTTGGGCCTTCTGCTCGCCGCATGGGGAACGAAAGCCGCCATCGCGATCCTCCCGCACGCTCTTCCGCGCGCTACAAACGTCGGACTCGACCCGCGCGTTTTGTTTTTCACCCTCGGTGTTTCGCTTTTCGCCGGAATTTTATTTGGTCTGGCGCCCGCGCTCAAGACCTCGCCGCGCAATTTGACGGAAACTCTAAAAGAAGGCGGACGCGGCTCCAGCGGAGCGCGCCACCGCTTGCAGGGAATTTTCGTCGTCGCGGAAACCGCGCTCGCCTTACTTCTGCTCGTCGGGGCTGGTCTGATGATTCGCAGCCTCGTCGCCCTTTGGGGCGTCAATCCCGGATTCAATCCGCAAAACCTGCTCACCTTCAGCGTTGCCTTTCCGCCGGCGGCAATGCAGGCGACCGCCGATCAGTTGCGCAATTCTCTGCGGCAACTCGACGACACCGTCGCCTCCATCCCCGGCGTTCGCTTCGTCTCCGCTTTTGGTGGCTCGCTGCCCATGCAGGGCGATTCCGAATTGCCCTTCTGGCTCGAAGGCCATCCCAAGCCTTCGAGCACCCAAGACATGAGCTCTGCACTTTTCTATCTCGTCCAGCCCGAGTATCTGAAAGCCATGGGCACTCCGCTTCTGCGCGGCCGCTTCATCAATGCTGAAGACACCGTGCAGTCGACGCCGGTCATTGTGATTGACCAAAAATTCGCGCAGCAATTTTTCCCCGGCGAGGACCCCATCGGCAAACGCGTCAACCTCGACATCATCGGGGTGCAGGCGCAAATCGTCGGCATTGCCGGGCACGTCAAGCACTGGGGACTCGCCAGCGACGCCACTTCTCCCATCCAGGCGCAGCTTTATTTTCCTGTCATGCAGATACCCGATAAATTTTTCCCCCTCCTCGCCAAAGGCGCGGATTTTGTCGTGCGCTCGCGCGTCCCGCCGGATACGCTGTTCGATCCCATTCGTCGCGCCGTCGAGCAGATGAACAGCCAGCAGGTGATGTATGGCGCTCAAACGATGGAGAGCATTATTTCCGATTCGCTCGCAGCCCGCCGCTTCTCCATGATCCTGCTCGGCATTTTCGCGGCGATTGCGCTGCTGCTTTCCTGCGTGGGAATTTACGGCGTGATTTCCTATCTTGTCGGCCAGCGCACGCACGAAATCGGCGTTCGCATCGCCCTCGGCGCCCAACGCACCGACGTTCTCCGTTTGATCCTCGGCGAAGGTGCGAAGATGGCGCTCATCGGCGTCGCAATCGGCGTCGCCGCGGGACTCGCCCTCACGCGCCTGATGGCCAAAATGCTTTTCGGCGTCAGCGCGCACGATCCGCTCACTTTTATCGGAGTCGCCCTCGTACTGATGCTCGTCGCCGTCGCGGCCTGTTATATTCCCGCGCGCCGCGCTATGCGCACCGATCCCATCGTCGCCCTCCGCTACGAGTAGTCCCCGTCCGCCCTTCTTGTGGCTCAGGTCCCCTTCGCGTAGTTTCCGCGAACTGACCTGAGGTTTTTGTTTGTGTTTTGTAGGGACGCCTTTATTCCGTCGCGAGAGGTTCCCTCGGCGATCACCCCGGTTTTCTCCCGAGGAGGGAAGTATGTTTCCTTTCGCGCAACTCACCCCATCAGGCTTCCGCGCGGCGCTAAATTGCATCTTAGAATTAGATTGGCCACAGCACCGCATACGCCGATGCCAAAGCATCACGCGGTCCGCCACCATGCCGAAATTCGCCGTTGGCGGAACGCGGGCGACATGATATACAGGAGTCCAACGCAGAATGCGAGACGAAAACAACCCCAACTTCGCGTCCTCGATTGACCAGCAACAACCTTCCTCTTTTGGCCGTGAGTTGCGCTCTTGGTCGCGTGACATTGCCGTCGCGCTCGGCCTCGCGCTGGTCATTATTGTCTTCCTCTACCAACCGGTGAAGGTCGAGGGCACCAGCATGGCGCCGCTCTTGAGCGATCAGGAGCGAATTTTCATCAACAAATTTGTTTACCGCTTCGAGCCCATCCATCGCGGAGATGTGGTCGTTTTCTGGTATCCGCTTGACCGCTCGCAGTCATTCATCAAACGCGTGATTGGCTTGCCGGGGCAAACTCTGGAAATCCGCGAGGGCGAGCTGTACGTCAATGGCAAGCACATACGGGAGCCTTATGTGCCGCCGAATTATTTCGATGATTCGAGTTACGGTCCCATCAAAATTCCAGCCGGTGACTACTTCGTGATGGGCGATCATCGCGACAGCTCAAATGACTCGCGAATTTTCGGGCCTGTGCCGCAAAAATATATTTACGGCAAAGCCGTGTTTGCGTACTGGCCGTTTCACCAATTTGGCGAGATCTCGGCACCGTGAGCCGGCGCCGAGCAGTTGGATGAAGTCTCAGCGTCCCGCGATCGCGGCGCGAGACGAGAGGTTTCGGTCAGGGCACGGCTTTAGCCGTGCCGGAAGGCGCAGCGTTTGCCGGGCTTTAGCCCCTGAGGCTAGTCGCGTACAATGAATCTCGCCGGAGGACACACTGAAGGCGTCGCACGGAAGCAGCGCGATACTCGCGCTCGAAGACGGAAGGGTATTTAAAGGACGCGCGGCGGGCGCAAGTTGCCGCCGCGGCGGCGAAGTTGTTTTTAATACCAGCCTTACCGGCTACCAGGAAGTTTTCACCGACCCCAGTTACGCAGGCCAGATTGTCTGCCTCACTTATCCCCACATTGGAAATGTTGGCGCGAACCTCGAGGACGAGGAGTCAGCGCGTCCGTATATCGAAGGGTTGATTGTCCGCGATTTCTCGTCAGTTTCTTCGAATTGGCGCGCCAGCGAAACAGCGCAAACCTATCTCGAGCGCTACAAAATTCCCGTGATTTGGGACATCGACACTCGCGCCCTCGTCCGGCACATTCGGCAGGCTGGCGCGTTGCGCGGAGTCGTGTCCACGGACGGTAGTTCGACGGACGCATTGATTACGGAGGCGCGGGCGTTGCCATCCATGGCGGGGCAGGAGCTCGCCAGCCAGGTGACGTGCGCGAAACAATATCGCTGGGAGCGCGGCTCGATTCCGCTCGCGGCGAGTTACGCAAACTTGTCCGTTGAGAAGAGCGCGAACGGCGGAAGAAATGCCCGTGAAAAGCGGTTCAAAGTCGTCGCCTATGATTTCGGCATCAAGCAGAACATTTTGCGCATGTTGGTCGATCACGATTGCGCCGTGACCGTCGTTCCTGCCTCGACATTGGCCGAAGATGTTCTGGCGCTGAAACCCGACGGCGTGTTTTTGTCGAACGGCCCCGGCGATCCGGAGCCGATCACGTTTGCCGTGCAGAATATTCAGAAACTGTTGGGCCGCGTGCCGATTTTCGGGATTTGCCTCGGGCACCAATTGTGCGGAATCGCGCTCGGCGGAAAAACTTTTAAGTTGAAGTTTGGGCATCACGGCTCGAATCATCCGGTCAAGAATTTGCTCACCGAGAAAGTCGAAATCACGGCGCAGAACCACGGCTTTTGTGTCGACCCGGATTCGTTGCCGTCCAGCGACGTCGAAATCACCCACGTGAATTTGAACGATCACACAAACGAGGGCATGCGCCACCGCTCGCTTCCGCTTTTCAGCGTGCAGTATCACCCCGAAGCATCGCCAGGCCCCCACGACGCCCGCTACTTGTTCGCACAATTCACGGCAATGATGAGTGAGGTCGGAGGCATCGACTAATAAATTTACGTGTCATTCCGAGGAGCACTGCGACGAGGAATCTGCTTCTTGGTTCTCGCCGTGCACGACAAGAGGATTCACAAAATAACCAATGCCTAAGCGCACAGACATAAAGAAAATCATGATCATCGGCTCAGGGCCGATTGTCATTGGACAAGCGTGCGAGTTCGACTACTCCGGCACGCAGGCGTGCAAGGCGCTGCGCGATGAAGACTACGAAGTTGTGCTCGTGAATTCGAATCCCGCGACGATCATGACAGACCCGGAAATCGCGCAGCGAACCTACATCGAGCCACTCACAAAAGAATATCTGGAGCCAATCATCGCGCGCGAGCGGCCGGACGCACTGCTGCCTACGGTTGGCGGCCAAACAGGACTGAACACAGCGGTAGAACTGGCGCAGAGTGGCATCCTCGAAAAGTACGGTGTGAAATTAATCGGCGCGTCGCTGCGCGCGATTCAAATCGCCGAGGACCGCCTGCTATTCAAGGACGCCTGCCAGCGCGTGGGACTCGAAGTCCCGGCGTCGGCGGTCGTGAAAGAAGTCGCCGAGGGCGTGAAGCTGGCGGATCAGCTCGGATACCCGGTCGTCATCCGCCCCTCATTCACGTTGGGAGGCACCGGCGGCTCCATCGCTTATAATCGCGAGGAATTTCTGGAGGCGATTGCACGCGCGCTCGACGCAAGTCCGGTCCACGAAGCGCTCGTCGAAGAGTCAGTGCTCGGATGGAAAGAGTTCGAGCTCGAAGTGATGCGCGATCATCGCGACAACTTCGTCGTGATTTGCTCCATCGAAAATGTCGACCCGATGGGCATCCACACCGGCGATTCGATCACCGTCGCTCCGGCGCAAACGCTCACGGACAAAGAATATCAGCGCATGCGCGATGCGGCCGCTGCGGTGATTCGCGAAGTGGGCGTCGAAACAGGCGGCTCTAACATTCAATTCGGAATCGATCCGGAAACGGGCCGCATGGTTGTGATCGAGATGAACCCGCGCGTGTCGCGCAGTTCGGCGCTCGCGAGCAAAGCAACCGGCTTCCCGATTGCGAAAATCGCTGCGAAGCTCGCCGTCGGAATGACGCTCGACGAAATTCCGAACGACATCACCAAAAAAACACCATGCTCGTTTGAGCCGACGATTGACTACGTAGTCGTGAAAATTCCGAAGTGGCAGTTCGAGAAATTTCCCGGCGCGGATACCACTCTTACCACGCAGATGAAATCGGTCGGCGAAGTAATGGCCATCGGCCGCACGTTCGCCGAAGCGCTCGGGAAGGGAATCCGCTCGCTCGAGCCGCACGCTCCGTGGCAGCCCCCGGCAGAAATTGTCGATGCGGTGCTGCGCGAAAAACTCCACGTACCCGGCCCCGACCGCATTCACTGGCTCTTCACCGCGCTACGAAATGGAATGAAGATCGATGAGATTGTCGCTTTGACGAAAATCGATCCTTGGTTTTTGCGGCAGATGCAACAAGCCGTCGCAATCGAAAAAGAAATCGGCGCTACAACGCTTGAAAATATTTCCGGCGACTTGCTAAAAGAAGCGAAGCGCTTCGGCATGAGCGACGAGCAACTCGCGCAGATCTGGAGCACAAGTACCACTCAGGTACGCGCAACGCGCGCTAAGCACAATGTCCGCCCGGTCTTCAAACGCGTCGACACTTGCGCGGCCGAGTTCGAATCCTTCACGCCGTATATGTACTCCACGTACGAGGACGAAGACGAATCGGACGCGACCAATCGGCGGAAAATCGTCATTCTTGGCAGCGGGCCGAATCGCATCGGGCAGGGAATCGAATTCGATTATTGCTGCTGCCACGCGGCATTCGCGCTCAAGGAAGACGGCTTCGAAACCGTGATGGTGAATTGCAATCCGGAAACGGTTTCGACGGACTACGACACATCCGACCGCCTGTATTTTGAGCCGCTGACGCTCGAAGATGTGCTTTCCGTGATCGAGCGGGAAAAGCCGGAGGGCGTAATCGTGCAATTCGGCGGGCAAACGCCGCTCAACCTCGCGCTGGAACTAAAACGCAACGGCGTGCCGATAATCGGCACGGCCCCGGAATCAATCGACCTCGCCGAAGACCGCCGCCGATTCGGAAAATTGCTTGATGAGATGAAAATCCCGCAGCCGCGCAACGGCACGGCGCTCACGCCCGCCGAAGCGGTGAACGTCGCGCAAGAAATCGGCTTGCCGGTGCTGGTGCGGCCGAGTTACGTTCTTGGCGGCCGCGCGATGGTGATCGCCTACGATTTGAAAACCGTCGAGGATTGCGCCGCGCAAGCCGTGCGCATGGGCAGCGGTTCGAGCGCGGAACGCCCCATTCTAGTGGACCAATTTCTTGAGGACGCGATCGAAGTCGATGTCGACGCGCTCGCGGATGGCACCGACGTCGTCATCGGCGGAGTCATGGAGCACATCGAGGAGGCCGGCATTCACTCCGGCGATTCTTCGTGCGTCTTGCCGTCCGTGACGCTCAAGCGAGAAGTCCTCGCGCGCATTCGCGAATACACCACCGCCTTGGCGAAAGCGCTGCGCGTCGTGGGCCTCATGAACGTGCAATATGCGATACAGCGCGACACAGTCTACGTCCTCGAAGTAAATCCGCGCGCCTCGCGCACGGTTCCCTATGTTTCGAAGGCGACCGGTGTGCCGCTGGCGAAAGTGGCGGCGCGTCTGATGACCGGACGCAAATTGCGCGAAATGAATTTGCCCCTCGCCGATTTCAATGGCATCGCCGAAATCCGCAGCCGCAATTATTATTCCGTGAAGTCGCCCGTGTTTCCATTCAACAAATTCCGCGGAGTCGACACGATTCTCGGCCCCGAGATGCGCTCCACGGGCGAAGTGATGGGCATCTCGCCCAATTTCGGCCTGGCCTTCGCGAAAGCGCAAATTGCCGCCGGACAAAAATTGCCGCGCAAAGGAACCGTGTTCATCAGTGTGAACGACCACGACAAGCGCCAGGTCGCTGCGCTCGCCCGCGATTTGACCGCCGCAGGCCTAAAACTGATTGCCACGCGCGGCACAGCTGCGGCAATCACGGCGGCGGGATTCGCAGTCGAGCCCGTGTACAAAGTGAATGAGGGTCGCCCCAACATCGTGGATTTAATCAAGACCAGCAAAGTGGATTTGATCATCAATACGCCGCTGGGGCGGGAATCTTTCTACGACGAGAAATCGATTCGCCGCGCCGCAGTGCGTTATATGATGCCGTGCATCACCACGCTTTCTGCGGCGATTGCGGCCGCGCGCGGAATTCGCGCCATGTCCGAAGGCGCGGGCGCCGTTGCGGCTTTGCAAGACCTGCACAGCGACGCACCCAAAGAGGTTCCGTCGGCGCTGCGCGTATCCTCGGGGGAATAATTCCCCCTTTGCGCCAGGTTCAGTCTCCCAATTTTTTTGTACTATCGCCGTTAGAAGCTTGGGATTCTGGTAGAATTGGCCTCCATGAAACTGCAGGGCATTTTCCCGCCTCTCACCACGCCATTTTCGAATGACGGCGAAATCGATTTGTCCCGCTTGCAGTCGAATATCAGGCTTTATAACCAGACGCGGCTCGCGGGCTACGTCATGAACGGTTCCACCAGCGAATCCGTTCTGCTGACCTGGGACGAAATCGAGCGCTTGTGGGCGGTCGCTCGGGAATTCGCTGCCCCCGGTAAGGAAATGATCGCGGGCACGGGCGCGGAATCCACCGCCGAAACGATTCAGCACACCAAGCGGGCTGCAACGCTGGGATACGACGCGGCGCTCGTGCGCACGCCGAGCTACTACAAACCGTTCATGACATTCGAAGCGGAAGCCACGCACTTCCTCCGCGTGGCGGACACGTCTCCGATCCCCATCCTGATTTATTCCGTGCCTCTGTTCACTGGCTACACAGTCGAAGCACCTCTGGTCGCTCACCTGTCAGCGCACGCAAACATTATCGGCATTAAGGACAGCTCGGGAAACGTGCAGCGCGTGAAGGATATCGTCTCCTCCACGCCAAAAACTTTTCGGTCGCTCACCGGCTCGGCGCTGACGCTGCCCGACGCGCTCCAGGCAGGCGCTTCCGGGGCGATTCTGGCGATTGCCTGCGCCTTCCCGGACGCATGCGTCGATCTGTTTGACGCTGCGTCGCGCGGTGACGCGCAGCGCGTCGAGCAGTTGAGAAAACACGCAATTCTTCCGGCCGCGAATTTGGCCACGAAATTCGGAATCGCAGGAATCAAGTGCGGCATGGACCGCCTCGGTTATTACGGCGGACCCCCGCGCGCTCCGCTGCTGCCCCTCGGCGAACCAGCGAAACAGGAAATCGACACCATCCTCGCCTCCGTCAAGCCCGCGACCGTCGGCGCCAATTAATCACTTCTTTGCATCCGTCTGATATTTTTCGAGCGGGATGTGCAGCGACCCTGCCGCCCCCGTTGCCGGATCGCGAAGGATCACGGAGAGTTCTGCCGCCTTGCTGAACAACGGTATGACCAGCGAGAAACTCATTCCTTGTTTCATTCCAACCGCATATTGTGCCGTCGAGATATTGATCGGCAGAGGATTTTCGACAGCGGTGAGAATTTTCCCCGTCCCGTCTAATTGTAGCAAGGCATATTGGAGCGCGGCCGCTTCACGCCCGGCGTCGAATGTGAACTGTGCACCGCGAGGGTCGAAGCCGAGCGTGAGTTTTATTTCTCGCGCGGCGGCCGTCGGAATCGGAACGATTTGCGCGGTCATGCTGATCCCCGAGGCATCGAGCGGACTCATGGCGATGCGGCCCAGTTTCTCCTGAAGGTCCTTGGTTTTCTCGTGGAGCTCAGGAATAGCGAAGTAGCCTTGCCGGGCGCGAACTGTCAGCCCCGGTTTATCTACCTTCACTTTTAGCTTTCGGAATTCGCCCTTCCAATCGCTGTGATCGGGATAGTAGCCAAGCACGTAGCTATTTTCGCCATCCGTAACCGCGCGTTGAATTGAGGTCATAATACCGTTCGTGTTATAGAACGCCCTGCCTCCGGTTTGTTTCGCCAAATCCTGCATCGCGAGCACGTTGCCCCAATCGGGATTCAAAGCCATCAGGCCCCGCGCGTCGACGGGATAGAGGGCAACGTCCGCGTCTGCGAGCAGTTGTTCTGTCTGCATGATTGGATCGTGTGAGAATTTTTCCATGGGCGTCAGAAGAGTGGTTCCGCGATTGTCGAATTGGAATCCGATCGGTACGTCTCCGACCACCCAGATTAGGCTTTTTCTGCCGGGAAGCCCTTCCACATGGCGAGCGATCGCGTTGAGAGCATCCAGCGTCATCGCGATTCGATCGACGCTGAAAAAGGCAACGCTGTTTCGGTTGATGTCGGCAATGAAGGTGTTGAGTTGGGCCAATGGGCCGGGAGCCGTAATCGGCGAGGCTTGAGGCGCTCGCATTGTCGAAGCAGTGCTGCCGTCATAGTGGGAGAGCGCCGACAAAAGGCTCGACGCGTCCGTTGTGAAGTCATGCACCACGGTCAGCTTTTCGCCTAGGGCGTATAGCGCCACGTGATCTTGCGGCTGGATCGTTTGCAGGTATTTGATCACCTGATCTCGCGCATACGCCTGATCGTTGAGCGCTGTATTCAGTCCGTCCAGCAGGATGATCGTGACGCTGGGCGGCACGCCGCCATGAGCATTCAGGACGTTGGCGTAGGCGTCGGACGGCAGCGCGAGCGGGACTTGCGAGGAAGTGTGAGCGCTCGCCGCAAACAGAGAAATGCCCTGCAGATGTCCGTCGTCGAGCACCGTGAAATCCTTTTGCTCAAGACCTGACACGGGCCTGTCGTTTCGGTCGTCGACGACCACATTGATTTCGACGAGGTGCGTGTTGACGGTCAATCTCGCGGTTTTGTGATCCTTGGGCTTCCGCTGCTGAGCAAAACAGGGAATCGTTGCCAGCAAGAGAATCAGAGCCATCAGAATTGGCCGCTGCGCCTTACGCTTGAATTCCACGATAGCCTTTCGTAACAAATCACCGCTGCTTAGTCAGCGGATGTCCTGCGTCTTGATTTGTGTCCGAAATGTATTTGTCGAGCGGGATGTGCAGCGACCCTGCCGCCCCCGTGTCATTGTCGCGCAGAAGAATGCAAAGCTCGACCGCACCGCTCACGATCGGCTCCGTGGCCGAGAATGCCATGCCCTCTTTCAGCCCGCTCTGGTAAGCGGCCTGGGAAACTTCTATCTTCAACGGCTTATTCTCTCCTCCCACAATTTTCCCCGTTTTGTCCAATTCGAAGATGGCGTACTGAATATCCGCGGTCTGGCTGTCGCCAGCGGACGTGAATTGAATCGCTTGGGGATCAAAATGCACGGTCACGGCAATTGCTTTTGCCGCATCCGTGGGAATTGGCGTCACGCGCGCGGCAAAACCGATACCGGTGGCGTCCAGCGGACTGGCGGCCATCAGGGCCAGAATGGCGGTGATGTCTTTCGGCTTGAATTCGAGATCCGGCATCGCGAAATAGCCTTCGCGCGCGCGAACTTTCAATCCCGGCTGGTCGACTTTCACTTTTATCCTCCGGAATTCCCCCTTCCAATCATTATGGGCGGGATAGTAGCCGAGCACGTAGCTGACATCCGCGTCATTCACGGCGCGGCGAATCGAGCCCATGATGTCATTGGTGTTGCTGAAAGCAAGGCCCCCAGTCCAGTTGGCCATGTCTTCCATCAGAAAGTTCGTGGTGATGGTCGCGGCGCTCAAGCCATTCGTCGTGGGCTGGAACCCCGGGCCTACGACAAGACCCACATCAGGCCCGAAAAGTCCGCGAGCGTCGACGGGATAAACGGCCACATTCGCGTCGGCGAATAGTTGCGCGGTTTGTTCCACTGGATTCGCGTAGTAATGCTCGTTATCATTGAGCAGCGGATTCTGGCTGCTGAAACAGAAGCACACGGGGAAATCTCCGGCTACCCAAATCAGATTCTTACGGCCGGACAGACCTTGCGCGTGGCGCGCGATCGCATCCAGCGCGGCGATTGTCATTTGCACCCGATTTGCCTGGAATATCCGCGCGCTGTCCTGATTCGCGAACGTGATGGCCGCATTCAGTTGCGCGACATTAATACCCGGCGGGGCGTTTTGAATCGTCGGAATCTCGGGTGATTGCGTGGTGACTGCCGTGTTGTTCTTGTAGCGCCCTAGCGCGGCAACCAGATTTGAAGCATCCGTCGTGAAATCCTGCAAAATCGTCAGCTTTGTTCCCAGGGCATAGAGTGCGACGTGATCCTGAGGTTCAATCTGACTCAGGAATTTGAGCACCTGGGCGTGAGCGTAGGATTGGTCGGTGAGCGCCGTATTGAGGCCGTCAAGCAGAATGATCGTGGTGCTCGGCGGAATCCCGCCGTGCGCGGCGAGCAGATTGGTATAAACGTCGGGCTGCATGGCCAGCGGCGGAGTGGGCAACGCTTTGTTCGTCGCGGACGTGAATAGGCTAATGGTCTGTTGATGGCCGCCATCAAACAAGGAAAAGTCCCTTTGAGTCAAGCCGGGGACCGGATCGCCATTCTTGTCGTCGACGATCACATTGATTTCGACGAGCCGCGTCGCAACTTTCAGCTTCGGCAACGCTTGTGCCGCTGCTCCGTCTTTCCCGTGCCGCGCTGCGGCGACGCTCGACGCGATTCCAATCGCCAGGAAGCAGAGAGCGGCGGAACGCCATTTCCTGCTACCCATAGGCGCCTCCCAGTTGTTATATAGGTGCTTACTTTACTACTCATAAGACGTTCCGGCCCCGAGAATCGTTCCGAAGCGTGCCATAGTTGCTGCGACCTAACGCCCCGTGTATCATCACATCTTCCATGGAGTATCACTGTCTTCCTTTTCGCGAGATTCCTCAGACCACCAAGCTCTTCGTATCTTTTCTTGACGATTTTTCCACGGTAAATCAGTTCTACGCCCATGTGCCCGATGACTCGGGAGTCCGCTCGGCTGCGAAAGAAGTGCATCTCGATGCCGGAACGCGCAAAGTCGTAGTGGATATTTTGCGCGAACAAAATAAGCAGCTCGGTTCGGATGCCGCCACGGAAAAAAATATTGAGAGGCTCGCCGCCGGAGCCGTCGCCATCGTCACCGGCCAGCAGGTGGGACTCTTTAGCGGGCCCGCGTACAGTATTTACAAAGCGCTGGACGCGATTCATTGGGCGGAGAAACTGACGCAGTCCGGCCTCAACGCTGTGCCGATTTTCTGGATGGCAACGGAGGATCACGACCTCGCCGAAGTGAATCAAGTGTTTTTCGGTGGCCGCGAGGGCATTGCGCGGATGGAGTTGCCGCTCGACGCCGCCGCCGCGGGTGGCAGCGTTGGCCGAATTCCCCTCGGCAACATGGCCGGCGTCGCCGTCGAACATGCAGTCGAATTATTGGAAGGCCCAGGCCTACCCGCGATCGCCGAGGCTTTGCGCGCATCTTATCGCGACGGCGAGACTTTCGGCTCCGCCTTCGGCAAGTTTGTCGCGCGCCTCTTAAAAGGCAGGGGACTGATTTTGCTCGATCCGCTCGACGCGCGATTGCACGAATTGGCGCGACCCGTGTACCGCAAGGCCGTGGAAGAATCGCAACCGCTTGTCGAGGAACTCATTGCGCGCGATAAAATTCTCGAGAAACGCGGCTTTCATGCCCAAGTGAAAGTTACCCAGCAGGCCACCCTGCTTTTTCTGAATGTGAATGGCAAGCGGCAGCCGGTGCGCCAACGAAACGGCGGCTTTGCTGCTGGTGATCTGAAGCTGACCGTTCGCGAATTGCTCGAAAAAGTCGACGACGCGGCGCACCAGTTGACGCCAAGCGTCCTGCTCCGTCCCGTTCTGCAGGATTCGCTTTTACCCACCGCGGCATATATCGGCGGACCCGCGGAAGTGGCGTACATGGCGCAGGCCCAGATCGTGTATCGCCGCATGCTGGGCCGGATGCCGGCGATTCTGCCGCGCGCGAGCTTCACCCTCATCGAGCCAACAGTGACGCGCGCAATGAAGAAATACGCTCTCGATTTCCGCGACGCCTTACACGGACGCCAAATCGTACGGCGCAAAATGGAGTTGAATTCCTTGCCGCGAGGCCTCGCCGCGAAATTCACGCGCGACCACCGGGGGCTGAAGCGCATTCTTGGCAGCTATCGCGCGCAGCTTGAACGGCTCGACAAATCCCTGCCCGCCGCGCTCGATACGGTCGAACGAAAAATCCTCTACCAGTTCGAGAAAATGCGCGGAAAGGCTGGCCGCGCCGAAAATTTTCGCACAGGGGTGCTGGATCGGCACGAAAGGGAAATTCTGAGCGCACTTTTCCCGCATCATGGCTTGCAGGAGCGTACGCTTTGCCTGCTCCCGTTCCTCGTGCGTCAGGGAACGGAATTGCTCGACCGCCTCTCGGGTGAAATATCGGCCGAGACGAACGGGCCTTGCTCGGGCCATCGCGTGGTCATGCTATAGAGTCTGTGTGACAACCTCAGTTTTCTGCGTCAGGGCACGGTTTCAACCGTGCCTTAACCAGCGTAGTATCAACGCGGCTTCTGCCGCTGAGGTCATGCTTTGCGAGTTCTCACGCAGACTCTATAGCCGGGCTGTCTGGGGATAAACCGCAAATTCAATCCGCCGTTTCGTGTGCCAACGGCGTGTTAAAATCCCACGGTCGAGTAGTTGCCGACCCCGCATGGGAAGCAGCGAAGGAGAAAGTCGATGAAAATCACACCGGGGAAATTGCAGGGACTCACAAAAGTGTCGACGCCCGCGGGAGTGATTGCCGCGGCCGCGATGGACCAGCGCGGCTCGTTGAAGAAGGCGATTGCGGCAGGCAAAGGTATTGACCCGCATGCCGTAACGCCGGAGATGATGTCGGAATTCAAGCAGGCTGTGGTGCGCGTACTCACGCCGCACGCCAGCGCAATTCTGCTCGACCCGGAATACGGATTGCAGCCCTCCCGATGGCGCGCTTCCAATGCGGGATTGCTCCTGGCCTATGAGAACAGTGGTTACGACAACACGCGCCCCGGTCGCTTGCCCGACTTGCTCGACGATTGGTCGGCGCGCCGCCTGAAAGAAGCCGGCGCGGACTGCATCAAGATTCTGATGTACTACACGCCGTTCGATCCGCAACCGATCAACGAAATTAAGCACGCATGGATTGAGCGCCTCGGCGCCGAATGCGCTGCCGAAGATATCCCTCTCTTTGCGGAATTTGTCGGCTATCAAGACGGTATGGACGAAAAGGGAATCGAATTCGCGCGCAAAAAACCCAGCGTTGTCATGCAGACCATGGGCGAATTTTCGAAACCGCAATATCGCATCGATGTGCTCAAGGTTGAAGTTCCGGTGAATATGGCATACGTAGCGGGCGCGCGTTCCTGCAAGGGCGACTCCGCCTATACAATGGACCAGGCAAAGCAGCATTTTCAGCGTGCGGCAGCCGCCGCGAAGAAGCCCTTCATTTATCTTTCTGCGGGCGTCAGCAACGACACTTTCATCGAAACGCTCCAACTCGCCGCCGACTCGGGCGTGAATTTCTCCGGCGTGCTGTGCGGACGCGCAACGTGGAAGGACGGCGTGCCGATCTATGCCAAGCAGGGACTGAGCGCGTTTCAAGACTGGCTCGCCGATCAAGGCGTAAAAAATATTCAAAATGTGAACCGCGCACTTCGCGCGGCGAAACCGTGGTACGCATTCTACGGTGCGGAGTCCGCCGCGGCACTGGCGTAAGTGCGCAAAGAATGAAGGAAACCGCCAAACCCGAAACGAAGCCGCGCCCCCTGTCGCGTACAATGTCACGCACGATTGAAGTCAGGACCGAGCGTCACACGCAGCTTAAGAAAATTACCGCCGAAGTCGAACAAGCCGTCGCCGATTCAGGCTGCAAGAACGGCGTATGTTACGTTTACGTCCCGCACACAACGGCCGGTGTGATTATTAACGAAAGCGACGACCCGGATGTCGCGCGCGACATCGAAACGACGCTCGACCGCATGGTCCCGCACGTTGGTAATTATCATCACGCCGAAGGCAACGCGGATTCGCACATTAAAACAGCGATGACGGCTACAACGGCAACCATTTTTATAGAAGACGGCGAACTCGCCCTCGGCCGCTGGCAGGGAATTTTCTTCTGCGAATTCGACGGCCCGCGCCGCCGAGAAGTGCGCATTAAAATTGTCCCGGACGCTGCCTATTAGTGTTGCGTAACCGAAGTGACACATAGATGCGCCAGGGCACGGTTTTAACCGTGCGGCTCAAGCGTCGGAAGAGGACGGGCTTCAGCCCCCAGGGCGCGGTTGTGGTGTCCAACGCCCATGTGTGTCGAATTTCGGAAACGCAACACTAGCGTATGAACAAGAGCGCAATGCCAAATACGAGCAGCCTCGGTACGCAAATGGAGCACAATGCTGCGGTGACGACGCTCGGAATTTACGTCCAGGTCCCTTTTTGCCAGACGAAGTGCACGTACTGCAATTTTCATACGGGCGTTGTCGCGCGCAGTTTGTATCGTCCGTATGTGGACGCCGTATGCCGAGAAATCGCGGAATCAGGGGCGTTGCGTGACGTCACGGTCGACACGGTTTATCTCGGCGGCGGGACGCCGAGCCTGCTCGAGGCGCCTGATCTTCTGCGCATCATCGACGCGATACGCCACAATCATTCGTGCGCCCTCGAGGAAGTGACGCTCGAAGCCGATCCGGAGACGATCACCACCGATAAAGCCGCCGCATGGCTCGATGCGGGAATCAATCGCATCAGCATGGGCGTGCAATCCCTGAACGACGTAGAACTGCGCGCGGCAGGCCGCATGCACCGCCGCGACGATGCGTATCGCGCGATGGAAGTTTTGCGCATCGCAGGTTTTCGAAATATCAGCATGGATTTAATCGCGGGCCTGCCGCATCAGACGCGCGCAACTTGGAAAACGTCGCTCGCGGAATTGATTGCGATGCAACCCGAGCATGTCTCTATTTATTTGCTTGAAGTGGACGACGGCAGCCGCCTCGGCAAGGAAATCATTGCCGGCGGCGCAAAATATGGCGCGGGCGCAGTGCCGTCCGACGACGCCATGGCGGAGTTTTATGAGTCCGCATGCGCCACGTTAGCCACAGCCGGATTAGAGCACTACGAAATCTCCAATTGGGCGCTTCCCGGACGCGCTTCGAAGCACAACTTGAAATACTGGCGCCGCCAACCGTACCTCGGTTTCGGCGCAGGCGCGCATTCATTCGACGAGCAAAGGCGCTGGTCGAATGTCCACGACCCGTCCGCTTATGCTGCTGCAATCGCACAAGGACGCACGGCAATCGAAAGCGAAGAAATGGTCACATCCGCGCAGGCACTCGACGAAGAATTGTTTTTGGGCCTGCGCCAGCTTGCGGGTGTTGACTTGGCGCGAATCGAACGGCAGTATGGCGCGGATTTCGCCCCGCGTGTGAAAAAATTGCTCGACGACGGCTTGATCGAACGCAACGGCGATACGATTCGCTTGAATCCGGCGAAGCTGACAATCTCGAATGAAGCATTCGTGGAATTGCTTGGTTAGCGGCTCAAAGCCGTTACCCTAAAGGTTTTTGTCAGGGCACGGCTTCAAAGTGTGTGTGACAACCGGCGCAATGCCAGGCGGTTTTGTGCCGTCGCTTTTGTCTTCGTAGGGGCGGGGTTAATCCCCGGCGCGAAGCGCCGAGTTTTCATTTTGTAGATCTGCGACCGCTCGGCACGTGCTGAAGTGCGCGATCTCAAACGCTCTAGGGTCCGTATGGCTTTGCGTCAGGGCACGGCTTCAGCCGTGCCGGAAAACCCCCTGCCTAAAAAGGGGGTTTTAGCCCCTGAGGCCATTAGTCATGTAGGCTAGTCAGTGTTTACGCGGTGCGGCGTAAAAAGAGTGAGGGAAAGAAATGTACGAATCGAGAGACAGTGACGCGAAAAGTGGCGACGCCCCGGTCGATCTGCGCAGCGATACCGTAACGCGCCCTACGCCCGCGATGCGCCGCGCCATGGCGGAAGCGGAAGTTGGCGATGACGTCTACGGCGAAGACCCCACCGTAAATAAGTTGCAGGAGCGCGCGGCGCAGATGTTTGGCCGCGAAGCCGCGCTGTTTGTCCCCAGCGGCTCGATGGGCAACCTGCTCGCCATCAAGTCGTGGACACGCCCCGGCCTCGAAGTAATTTGCGAGCAGCGCGCGCACGTAAATCAATACGAGCTCGCATCGATGTCCGCGGTGGCCGGCTGCATGCCGCGTCCCATCGCGGCCCAGGACGGAATTTTGACCTGGACAATGATCGAGCCGATGCTGCGCCCGCGGAGCTACACGTATTCGCAGACGGGCCTCGTCACCCTCGAAAACACGCACAACATGGCCGGCGGCACGATTTATCCGCTCGAACTCGCCGAGGGGATTTGCGAACGCGCGCACGAATTGAAACTGCCCGTGCATCTCGACGGCGCACGCATTTTTAACGCGTCGGTGGCGCTTGGGAAAAGCGTCAAGGATCTGACGCGTAAATTCGATTCCGTGATGTTCTGCTTGTCGAAGGGTCTCGCCGCGCCCGTTGGCTCGATGCTCGTGGGCTCCCGCGATTTTATCGACAAGGCGCACATTTACCGCAAAATGCTCGGCGGAGGCATGCGCCAGGTCGGCGTTCTTGCGGCGGCGGGATTGATTGCGCTCGAAGAGTCGCCTAAGACTCTTCATCGCGACCACGAAAACGCTCGGCACTTGGCCGAAGGATTGTCGAAACTTCGGGGAATCGCGCTTGATCCCAAAAAAGTGGTGACGAATATCGTGATTTTCGATGTGAGCGGAACAGGGAAGACCGCCGCCGAAATCAGCGCGGAGCTTGGCAAACGCAAAGTCCTCGCCGGCGCGACAGATAAATATTCCGTCCGCATGGTCACGCATTGTGACGTGGACCGCGCGGGTATCGGCCGGGCAATCGTCGCACTCGAGGAAATCTGCAAGGTACCCGAGCGAACGCACGCGTAGGAACTCGCAGCGGACCGCGCGCTGTGTTGGGAGCGCGTAACCAGTATGGTAAAGTTTTCGTTTGGCGATTTGCGTGCAATTCAGACAATCGCTGGAAGTGATTGCGTAAAAGTAGCGAGGTGATGTGGATCTCTCTCTGACCGATGAACAGCAGCATCTCCGGCGTACCGTTCGCGAATTCGCCGAAGGCGAAATCGCTCCGCATGTAATGGAGTGGGACGAAGCCTCGAAGTTTCCCGAGGAAATCATCCCTCAGCTTGGCGAAATGGGTTTGCTCGGCGTTATTTTCCCTGAAAAATACGGCGGCGCGGGACTTGGCTACCTCGAATACTCCATGGTCATCGAGGAATTGTCGCGCGTCGATGGTTCCGTGGGATTGATCGTCGCCGCCCACAATTCCCTGTGCTCGAATCACATCTACAAATTCGGAACGGAGGCGCAAAAGCAAAAATACTTGCCCGGTCTGACGACGGGCCAGAAACTCGGTTGTTGGTCGCTCACCGAGCCCGGCGCGGGTTCTGACGCGGGCGGCACGCGTACCGTCGCTGTACAAAAAGACGGTGGCTGGGTGCTCAACGGCGCGAAAACATTCACCACCAATGGCCACTACGCCGAGGTATGCGTCGCCATGGCCGTCACGGATGCCGCGAAAAAGCAGCATGGTATCTCCGCATTCATCATCGAAAAGGGAACGCAGGGATTTCGCCCCGGCAAAAAGGAAAACAAGTTGGGCATGCGCGCCAGCGACACTTCCGAAGTGATTTTCAGCGACTGCCGCGTGCCCGCCGACAATCTTCTCGGAAAAGAAGGGGACGGCTTTATTAACAGCCTGCAGGTTCTCGACGGCGGCCGCATTTCGATTGCCGCACTGGCTCTCGGCATGGCGCAGGGAGCCTACGAAGCAGCGGTAAAATACGCGAAGCAGCGTAAGCAATTTGGAAAATCTATCAGCGAATTCCAGGCGATCCAGTTCAAGCTCGCGAACATGGCCACGGAAATCGAAGCCGCGCGCCTGCTCGTTTGGCAATCGGCGTACCTCGCCGATAAATCGCGCAGTGCGGGCGGGGAAGGCGTGCGCTTCACGCGCGAATCCAGCATGGCTAAACTTTTTGCATCGGAAGTGGCTGTCCGCGTCGCCAATGAAGCGGTACAGGTCTTCGGCGGCTACGGCTTCGTCAAGGATTACCCTGCGGAAAAATATTATCGGGACGTCAAACTCTGTACCATTGGCGAAGGCACCAGTGAAATCCAGCGCCTGGTAATCGCTCGCCAGCTTCTCGGAAAGGGTTAGGGGCCCGCGCATCGATGCCCGTAGCCTCCACACCGTCCATCACAATCGCCCAGTGGGCTGAACAAGTGCGCGCCGGAGATGTGCGCGCGATTTCCCGTGCAATGACGGAGATCGAAAATCGCACTGGCGACGCCGAGAATTTAATGCGCGAGCTTTTCCCCTATACGGGAAATTCATATTGCATCGGCATCACCGGCGCGCCCGGCACGGGGAAGAGCACGCTCGTAGACCGTATGGCGGCGCATTACCGTTCGCAAAAGCAAACCGTCGGCGTGATCGCCGTGGATCCCTCGAGTCCGTTTACAGGCGGGGCCATTCTCGGCGACCGCATACGCATGCAAGGCCACGCCTCCGATAGCGGCGTTTTCATTCGCTCCATGGCCACGCGCGGCTCCCTCGGCGGACTTTCGCAAGCCACCAGTGACGCTGCTCTCCTTCTTGACGCAGCGGGAAAACAATACGTCCTCGTCGAAACAGTCGGCGTTGGCCAGGGCGAAGTCGAAATTGTGCGTCTGGCGGATTGCACTCTTGTCGTGGTCGTCCCCGGAATGGGCGACGACGTCCAAAATCTGAAAGCTGGCTTGATGGAGATCGCGGATATTTTCGTCACGAACAAAGCGGACCGCGAAGGCGCCGATCGTTTCGAGCAACAACTTCGCGCGATTTTGCAGCTCGTACCGGAAAAAAATGGCTGGAAGCCGCCAATCGTCCTCACAGTGGCGACCGCGAATGAGGGAATTGAGGAATTATCGCGGCAGATCGAACGTTTCCGCGCGCACTTCCATGGAAAAAGGGAACGAAACGCTCGCGAAATCGCTTTGTGGCGGGAGCGTTTGTTGAATCTCCTGCGAGAGCGGCTCGTGCGCCGCGTGGTGGACGGACTGGCGAATGACGGCACCCTGGACTCGCTCGCCAGGGAAGTGGCGGAGCGGAAGCGCGACCCCTACGCCGCGGTGACTGAGATGCTCAAACGCGCGGGACTGGGGAGTGCACGGTGAGATTAGGCGATTTGGAATTTCTGGTGTTGAACGACGGCACGCTGCGCCTCGATGGTGGCGCGATGTTCGGCGTAATACCGAAACCGATGTGGGAGAAGAAATCGCGTGCTGACGACCGCAATCGCATTGTGCTCGCGATGAATTGCCTGCTGATTCGCGCCGCACACAAAACGATTCTTGTCGAAACGGGCGCGGGCGACAAATGGGACGTCAAGAAGTGCGACATTTACGATTTCGAAGGCTCGCCTAGATTCCCCGACCAGCTTGCGGCGCACGGAGTGAAGCCTGAAAACGTTGACATCGTCATCAATACGCATTTGCATTTCGACCATTGTGGCTGGAACACGCGCATCGTCGACGGCAAACCGCGACCGACGTTCCCCAATGCGCGCTACGTCGTGCAGAAAAAGGATTTCGAACACGCGAAGAATCCCACGGAGCGTGACCGCGCCAGTTTTATTCCGGAAAATTATCTGCCTGTCGAAGAGGCGCGCCAGTGGTGGCTTCTCGAAGGCGATACGGAAATCGTTCCCGGGGTCACCGTTTTTCCCGCTCCGGGGCATACGCACGCAATGCAGTGCGTAAAGCTTACGGGCGGCGGTAAGACCGCCATTTTTCTCGCCGACCTCGTCCCCACCACGGCGCATCTGTCCCTCGCGTGGATAATGGGATTCGACTTGTTTCCGCTCACTACGCTCGACAATAAAAAGAAATGGTTGCCGCTAATTGCAAAGGACGGTTGGCTCGCGCTCTTTGCGCACGACCCCTTGGTTCGCGCTGCATATTTGCGCCAGCGCAATGGCAATTACGAAGCGGAACCGGTTCAAATCGATTGAGTCCAGCGTCAAATTCCAGAACAATTGAAACGGTGAGCAAATGGCAAAGAAACGGAAGATTACAAAAAAGAGTGCAGTGAAGGAAGTAGTGAAGCTCGGCATCATCGGCGGCAGCGGCCTGTATTCGATGGCCGGCTTGAGCGACACGCGGGAAGCGCGCGTAAAGACGCCCTTCGGCGATCCCTCGGATGCATTTGTCATCG
>Ga0307374_10000393_pt1 | contig 84598 bp, 79 predicted proteins | sample OX3MG_FD_202532 | JGI IMG/M metagenome (GOLD analysis project Ga0307374, IMG submission 202532) | Soil microbial communities from Risofladan, Vaasa, Finland - OX-3 | ecosystem: Environmental > Terrestrial > Soil > Coastal area > Acid sulfate soil | place: Finland: Risofladan, Vaasa | collected... | reverse complement strand
AATCGCGGTAATCTTCATCGCGGACCCTCCTCGCTTCCATTCAAGATGTTGCTTACATCTTTGGCCCGTATCGAGGCCGTTAAAAGGCGGGCGGGGGTCCATACCATCATTCCCGCGCCCTTCGGCAGGCTCAGGGCAGGCTCCGGCTGCCGCCCGTGGAATCCCGAGTTCGGATCGCGCTCGGGCCGGTTATTCGTTTTCTTCAGGATGCCTCCTAAGAAACAGGATTGAGGAGCGAGCACCATCCTGAAGGAATCGAGATTGCTCGCGCGGATGGGCGGACGAGCCGTCCGCCCCCACTGGCATATTGCTTCCTTGTGTCGGTGGCGGCCGACGGCTCGTCGGCCGGCTGGGCAAGCAGAGGCCCTGCGGCAGAGGCGAGCGAGACATCCTCTCACGCGAGGAACGCTACCCCTGTTTCTTACGTGACGTGTTGCGACCTGCGCCGCGTGCCCTGCTACCGCGGCACAGCCAGCAACGTGGAACTCCCGGCCGGCCTTATCGCGACGGGCATTCAACTCAGCCGAGCCCGGGTCCGTGCAAAGTTAGAACCGCAGGCGCATCAGTGAAGCGGCCCGCGGCTTCCGAACCGAACCAAATCGATCCGCCAAGACCGATCGCCAGGTGCGGTGCGGGGATGGCGGCGGCCAGATGGAGGGCGGCGCTCATGCCGACCTCGGTTTCTATCGAGTCCGTCACCACGACGCCGAGCCCGAGGTCCCGCGCTGATCGCGCAAGCTCAATCCCCGCGCTCAGTCCTCCTACGCGTGCCGCCTTGAGTACCAGAACATCGGCCGCACCTTCGCGTACGTATTGCTCAAGCACATGGCGATCGATCGCTGATTCGTCGAGCGCAATCGCAACGCCGCTGCCGGCGCGTAAGCGCTTCAGTTCGGCTGGCGCGGCGCAGCGTAGCGGTTCCTCGACGAACTGGATTTTCAGCCGCGCGATTGCCGCAAATACTTCCTGCGCCTGATCGAAACTCCAGGCCCGGTTGGCATCGAGCCGCAGCTCGACCGCATCGCCGACCGCGCCGCGCACTGCTTGCACCCGCGCGAGGTCGGCGCGCGTTGACGCCACGCCGAGCTTGAGCTTCAGGCATCTGAATCCGCGCCGCACCATCCGGCGCGCGTCGGCGGCCACGGCCTGCGGACGATCGCCGCCAATAAGTGCGCAGCCCGCCATCACGGCGCCAGCGTTGCCGCCCAGCGTCTCGGCTACGCTGATGCCGGCCGCCCGCGATTCGAGGTCGAGCAGAGCGCAATCGAGCGCACACAGCGCCGCCTTCGACAGGTGCCGGCGGACCGCATCGGATCCGAAGGCCCATTGCCGCAACCTTGTGGAACTGCCCAAGCCGGCGGCCGCCGCAGATATTTTTTTCAGCGATGCGTGGGTGTCCAGGAGTTGCTCGCCGCCGAGCCAATAGGCAGGAGCCGCCTCGCCCACGCCCTCGAGCCCTCCTTCGGTCCGCAGCCGCAGCAGAAAACCCGCGCGCACGCTCAGGCTTGCGCGCGAGGTGCGCAGCGGGCGCGTCAATGCCGCGCGATAAGGCTCGATCGATGCGGCCTCGATCCTCACAGGACCAATCCCAGCGACAGCAAAAGCCCGAACATCAAATGCAGCCTCGAGGTTGCGGCTAGACTCTGGTTCAGCGCCGCACCGGTGCGGCGCCACAGTGCATACGCGTCACGAACCGCCCACGGCAGAGCGATCATGCCGATCAGCACCGATGGCCCGGCCAGCCGCTGCAAGGCGATCAGGAACACGAACGCGGACCCGAGCATGGCTAAGTATCCCAGGCGCGCGGCGCGCGGTCCGACCCGCACCGCGAGGGTGCGCTTGCCGGCCGCCTTATCGGTCGGTATGTCGCGCAGGTTGTTCACCATCAGAATCGCGGTAACGAGACAGCCGACCGAAAGCGACGCGACTATCGAAACCGGATCGACCTTTGCGGCTTGCAGGTAGAACGCGCCGTTCACCGCGATAACGCCGAAGAACGCGAACACGAACGGCTCGCCCAAGCCATGGTATGCCAGCGGAAATGGCCCCGCCGTGTACGCGATCGCACCGGCGAGCGACATAATCCCCACCGCGAGTATTGGCCATCCTCCTACCCACACCAGGTAAACTCCCATCACAGCGGCGCCGGCCAGAACCGCAAAGGCGGCGCGCTTGACGATCACAGGGTCGGCGAGTCCCGCCTGCGTGATTCGCAGCGGACCGAGACGATCCGCCGCATCCGCGCCGTGCATGAAATCGTAGTAGTCGTTGCTGAGGTTGGTGCCGATTTGGATCAGGAGCGCGGTTACCAGGGTTACCGAGGCAATCAGCGGATGAAACGATCCCGCCCGCCACGCCAGCGCCGATCCGACGATCACGGGCACTACGCTTGCGGAAAGTGTGCGCGGGCGCGCAGCGGCGATCCAGATCGAGGCGCTCGCGACGCACCTATGCGCAGGTACGGCGTCAGCAGGGCTGCGGGTGGCCATGTTCAGGGCAGGCGCTTGAAACGGGAGAAGTCCGGCTTGCGCTTTTGGTTATAAGCGTTACGTCCCTCCTGTGCCTCCTCCGTCATGTAGAAGAGCAAAGTCGCGTTGCCGGCCAACTCCTGGATTCCCGCCATCCCGTCGGTTTCCGCATTGAAAGCCGATTTCAAGCACCTGAGCGCCATCGGACTCTTCTCGAGAATCTCGTGGCACCACTGGATCGTTGTCTCCTCGAGCTCTTCCAACGGGACCACGGCGTTTACGAGCCCCATCGCCAGCGCCTCTTGAGCGCTGTACTGCCGGCACAAGTACCAAATCTCACGCGCCTTGCGCTGGCCAACCAGCCGCGCCAGTTGGGCTGCGCCGAATCCGCCATCGAAGCTCCCGACGCGTGGTCCAGTCTGGCCGAAGACGGCATTATCGGCGGCGATCGCCAGGTCGCACACCACGTGCAGGACATGCCCGCCTCCGATCGCGTAACCCGCGATCATCGCGATCACCGGCTTGGGCATGCTGCGGATCAGCTTCTGGAGGTCGAGCACGTTGAGCCTGGGCACGCCGTCATTACCGACGTAACCCTGGTCGCCACGTACGCGCTGATCGCCGCCGCTGCAGAATGCCTTGCCGCCCTCGCCGGTCAGGATGACAACGCCGACCTCGGCATCTTCGCGCGTGCGGGAGAAGGCGTCGAGCAGTTCGACGATGGTTCCGGGTCTGAAGGCGTTATGAACCCGCGGGCGATTGATCGCGATTCGCGCGATACCATCGGCCTTCTGATAGTTGATGTCCTCGTAGGTCAGGACGGTCTTCCACTTAATCGGCATTGATGCGCTCCTTCAGGAATAATCATGGGTTGAGAAATTCAGCGACCAGGCGGTTGAATACCGCCGGCCGATCGAGATGCGGCGCATGGCCACAGCCATCGACGATGGCGAGCCGGGCGCCGGCGATTGATCCGCTCATTTCGCGGCCGATCCCGGAGAACTTCGCGTCTTCGGCCCCCGCGACAATCAGCGCGGGCATCCGCAGTTCGCTGAGCCGTCCGCCCATCCATGGCTGCATCGCAAGGCCCATCGCGCGCAGAGATCCGGCAAGCCCCTTGACCGAACAGCTACGGCGCTGGTTCGTAAGCCGCTCGCGGACCTGCGCCGGCAGCCGCTGTAACGATTCGAACAGCGGCAGTGCTTGCCACCGGCTGACAAACGCTTCGATTCCCTCGCGCTCGATGAATCGCGCGAGTTCCTCATCGGCTGTGGCTCGCAGGCGCCGCTCGGTTTCGTCGCGCAAGCCGGGCGACGCGCTCTCAAGCACGAGGCTGGTCACTCTCGACGGTTGATCGATCGCGAGATAGAGCGCGAGCCGGCCGCCCATCGAATAGCCGGCCAACGCGAATCGCCGCACACCAATTGCGCTCAGCGCTTCGATGACGGCGGCGGCGCAACGCTCGAACGAGCACCGCGCCAAATCGGGGTTAACCGCAGTGCCACCGTGGCCGGGTAAATCGATCGAGATGACGCGCCGGCGATTTTTCAAATCGGTTCGCAGATCGGTCCAGCTTTGCTTGCTGCCGGTGAAGCCGTGCAGCAGAACCACCGGGTCCATGAGTTGCGCAGACTGCAGTGCGTCAGGCTCTTCATCGGCAAGCTCAAAGCTGCCGAGTGAGGTTGCTATGCGCCGAATCATCGGCCGCGGCCACTTGCCCGCCACTCGTGCAAAGCTTCCACAGCGGCTGCGGCGTGACGGCGATGGAGTTCCAGATTGCGCCGCCGCTCGCTGCGTACTTCGATCACGTGCAATCGGCGCTCGCCAAGGGCGCCTGCGAGCGCGGCCTCGAATTCCGCCCAGGTCTGTGGCCGGGCGTAGCGCCCGTCAACCATTTTCACCGCCGGCTCGAAATCCAGACCATGCGGAGTCGCGAAGTAGCGCTCGAATGCATCGCCGAGATCGGCCTGGGGCAGAAAGGAGAAAATTCCACCGCCGTCGTTGTTTATCAGTACGATCACCAGATGCACGCGATGGCGGGCGGTCAACTGGAGAGCGCCAAGATCGTGAAGAAAACTCAGGTCGCCAATCACCAGAACGGTCGGTCCGTTTCTGACCGCCGCGGCGCCGATTGCGGCCGACATCACGCCGTCGATCCCGTTCGCGCCGCGGTTGCAAAACACCTCGAGCGCGGTAGCGCAGCTCGCGCCGTAGGTATCCAGATCGCGAACCGGCATGCTGTTCCCGACGTGCAGTGCGCCGCCTTCGGGCATTTGCGCGAGCAGTTGCGGGAAAATCTTTCCCTCGTACAGCTCCGGCTCGCCGGCGAGCGCCTGAGCCATCGCCCGACGCACCGCCGCGGCGGCGTTCGTCCAGGCCGCAGTCCATCGCGCCGGCGATGGTTCCAGCTCCGCCGATTCCGCAAGCGCACGGCATAAAGCGTCGGGGCTCGTGCGAATCACGTCGGTTGCGCGATGGCTCGGATCGGGCCATTCGCCCGCCGCAGCCACCATTAAATGGAACTGCAAACGTTCCTCACCGCAGAGGAATTGCGTCAGCGGTTTGGAGACCGGGGGCCGTCCAAACTGAATCACAGCGGCCGGCCGATGCTCGCGGCGGAACTCCGGATCGCGCAACATTAGATCGTAAGCGTCCACCACTTGGGCGCGATCATGCGGACCAAACCTGAGTCCCGACAGCGGATCAGCAACAATGGGCCATCGGATACGCGCCGCGAGCGACGCGATGCTGCCGCGTGCCGCAGGGTTATCGGCTGAACCGGGACCACACACGATAATCCCGCTGCGCGCGCCAGCGATCCTGGTCGCTATCGAGCGCACGGCATCAGGCCCCGGAACGCTCACGCTCGGATGAATCTTGGTCCACGGGGTTTCGCCGCCGCGCTGCGTGCGCCGCTCGAGTTCCGATCGTTCCTGCGCCACATCGATGAGCGGCTCGCGCATCGGAAAATTCACATGCACAGGACCCGCGCGCATTACGCTTGTGGCCTCGAACGCCCGGCAGGCAACGGTGCGGTAGTAGGCCTCGAGATCGACGCCAGCTTCCGGCGCCGGAACATCAACCGCCCAGCGCACATGGCTGCCGTAAATCCCAGGCTGATCGATCGTCTGAGGCGCGTGGCAATCGCGCAACTCGGGCGGACGGTCCGCCGTCAGCACGATCATCGCAACCTGCGACAGCGACGCCTCGACTACCGCCGGGAGAAAGTTGGCCGCCGCCGTCCCGGACGTGCAAACCAGCAGGACTGGACGCCGGGTCTCGCGCGCGATGCCCAAAGCGAAGAACGCCGCGCTGCGCTCGTCCAGGCAGACCCACGGCCGGACCGCGTCTATTCTCAGAAGCGCGGTAACCAACGCCGATGAACGCGAGCCGGGACTGATGCAGGCCGCACGCACTCCGAGGCGCGCAAACTCCTCGATCATCGCAACCGCCGCGGCAGTGTTGGGATTTCCCGCGGTCACTGTGTGCCACCCGGGAGCAGCGCTTTCATCTTGGCCTCGGTCTCGTCGAATTCGGATTCAGCTTCCGAGCCCTCGACGATTCCAGCACCCGCCCACAGCGTCATCCTGTCGCCTTCGATCAGTGCCGAACGCAGCGCAACCGCAAACTCTCCGCCGCCGGCCGCGTCCATCCAGCCGACCGCGCCCGTGTACCACCCCCGGTCGGGCTCTTTGCGTTCAATCAGCTCGCGCGCCAAGTCCACCGGAATGCCGCAGACGGCGGGGGTCGGATGAAGCAAGCTCGCGAGCTCGAGCACCGTCATCGGGTGGCAGAGTTTTCCGCTGATCGGCGTATAGAGATGTTGGGCTTCGGGCAGTAATCTGATCGCGGGCAACTCCCCGACCGTCAGCGGCTCCGCCACCGACCGGAGCGCACCGCTGATAGCCGCGACCACGATCCGGTGTTCCAGCAAATTCTTGACCGAGCCGATGAGGGCAAGCCCCAACTCGCGATCCTGCTCTGGAGTGAGGCCGCGTGGCGTGGATCCGGCCAGCGCGTCGGATCGCACCCATCCGTCGCGCAGCGAGACCAGTACTTCGGGTGTCGATCCGATAAAGTTCGAGGTTCCGCCGGCGAACCAAAAGCTCGAGCACCACGGCCGCGCGTGCCGGGCGCGTACCAGAATCGCAGCCGGGTCTATGGGAGCGGATCCGGCAACAGTTCTGCATCGGGCCAGCACCACCTTGCGCAACCAACCGCGGCTGATAAGGCCGCGCACCTCCTCGACCCGGGCAATCCAGTGCAGTCGCTCCTGCGCGTCCGCCGCCGCATCAAGTATCTGGACCGGCTTTGGCTCATACGACTCCCGAGAGGCGGCGCAGATCCGCGATGCGGTTTCCTCGGCCGCCGTGCGCTCGCCATCGCGCCACGCCAGCGTCAGCGAGCATTGGTTGCCCCGCCTAACCACAGCGGCCCGCGGCACAAACATCCGCAGCGCCGGAAATTCCCTCCACGGGCGAGAGTCTAGCCTTCGATCAAGGAAGCCGAAGCCGCCAACTATCAGTGGCGCCGGGGCTAAGGTCCCATCGGATTGGTGAGTACCCTGCATCAGGGCCATCGCCGCAGCCGAAGCCCGCTCAAATCGATCTGGTCCCTCTGCGATGATCTCGGCCGCCGCGCCAATCGCCGCGATAGCGAAACCTTGCTCCGGATTCTCCCAATAGAATCCCGCCTCGCCACCGCGTGCCGCGACGATCGCGACGGCATCGGGCGGGCTCGCGAGGCGCCAGGTGTGGGTGAAAATCGGAGTCGAGGAGGTCATGCGCGGCTTGCTCTCGGGTCAGTTTCGCACCGCGGTCACGATTTGCGCCGCTCCGCCGAACAGCCGCTCTTTGGCTGGCTGGCCAAAGCCCGCTCGCGCAAGCATGTCGAAGAGCGTCGCCTCGGTGGGCAGATACGCGACCGACGACGGCAAATAAGAGTACGCATCGTGGTCCCCGATAAGCTTGCCCATCACCGGGACAATCCGATGGAAGTACACGTGATGGCCGAGCCGCAGCAGCGCGGCACGCGGCTCGTCCACTTCGAGCACCGCCAGGCGTGCGCCCGACCTGAGCACCCGTCCACATTCGAGCAAGACGGCGCCGGCGTCGGCAAAATTGCGCAGCGCAAAGCCCGACACTGCCGCGTCGAAAGTGCGGTCCCCAAACGGCAGATTCTGCGCGTCGCCGCACACCCACGCGCTTTCGATCCGCCGGCTCCTTGCCACGCCAAGCATCCCAGAGGAAAAGTCCAAACCCACTGCGCGCGTTTGGCGGCTCGCTGCCTGAGCCGCGAGGTCGCCCGTTCCACAGGCGAGGTCCAGCACCAACTGTCCGGGCCGCAGGCGCAGACGATCAACCGCCCTGCGCCGCCAGAACTGATCCATCCCGAGCGTCATCAGCCGGTTCATCAGATCGTAACGGCGGCAGATACGGTCGAACATCGACCGCACGGCTTGCGCCTTCTCGCTCGGGGCCGGCAATGTCACTGGATGCGAATCCGGAGTTGCGCCTGCGCCGCGGTCTTGTGTGCCAACTCCCAAGTATCCGCTGGCGTGCGTCCCTTGAGCTTGGCCAGCGCGCGGTTGATGAGTGTGCGCTGAAAATGCGCCGCCACCAGCGCCGTGACCGCGGGCAGGAGCTCCTCGAAGGCCCGCGCCACCGCCAGCACGTCTTCGCGTCCCTTCACTGTCGAGCCTTTGCGCACGTGCTCATTGAATAGATCGACCGCTTCCTCGACGATGCGCCGCGTGTACCGGTCATGCTTGACCGCCAGCGCAAAAAGTTTCGGAATCGGAAACCCGTACCGCACGAGCTTCAGCGCATACCGGGCGGTTTCAAGTTCGCCATCGCTGTATCCGCGGGCCTTGTCACTCGAGGTAGTTCCCAGCCCCAGCCGTTCAGCCAATTCCACCAGTTCAGGCGCAATCCCAAGCCGGCGCGCGACCTCCGCCCCGGTATGGCGCTGGCGGGCAGCCTCCTTGCCTACCGCGAGCAACAGCACTGCGTCGCTGGTCAGCTCGCCGCCCTGCGCCAATAACTTGCCGATCAGCCCAAGCGGCAGGCCGCTGGCCCGAGCGGAACGAATCGCGCGCAGACGGTTCAGATGCGAATCATCATAATAGACCCGCCGCCCACGCCGGCGCGGGCGATGCAGCAGGCCACGAGTCTGATAGTAACGCACCGTGTCGACCGACAGGCGCGAAGCCCGGACCAGTTCTTCGAGCACATACTGCATGAGTAAATACTCCTAAAGTAAATACTCTTATAATTCGACGCGGAAGGACGCGCAACAACCCGCCCTCCTGGCCGCTTCTAGAAAACCGCGTTGCAGACCGAGAACCTGCTATCCCCTGACTGCTGCCGCGGCCTCGGCGGTACTCGCCGCGATGGCCTGAAGCGGCATCCCATGCTCAGGTCGGCTGAGGACCGAGAGGTGTCCGAAATTAAGACTCCGATCCTCAGCGCGTGTGGCAAATTAGTTACATACGTCACCAGCACCTGAGTATCAGATGAGCAAGCGTGCGCAGCCCGCAGCAAATGCATTGGCATTACCTTTGCTCATCCGAGCAGGCGGGAAAAAAGATGTCGGCAACAGTAGAAAACGTGAGGGATGCGAAGATCGGGCGATACGAGACTGGAGCCGCCGCGATAGCGCGTGATGTCGAGATTTCATCCCCTGGCAGCGAATCCCGCCAATCCGATCCAGTATCTTTGGACAACGCTTTCGCGCCGCGGCTGATATTCGCGGGCGCACTGATAACCCTGGGATTTCAGCTATTTTACCTGGCCGAGAACCTGCACCGGTTTCCGCAACTTGCGGCCACGACTGTACCATTTCATGGCTTCAATATCTTGATCGCAGCGGCCGTGCTGACGGTCAGTTGGAGTGCGTGGTTCAGGCAGTATTGGCGGTCGGCGGTTTGGACGCTTTGCTCCCTGCTGATGGCAAGCACCACCGCGATTTCGCTGTCAACCGGCCGTATCGAACCGCTGTTCGTGTCGATCATTCTGCTGCTGGTCGGGACCGCGACCTTGGCTCCTTGGAGCGTGTCCTGGCAGGTTGGGCTGGAGTTGGTAGGAGTGGGAAGCTTCGCCGCTGGCAGCTTGGGAGCACCTTCGAGCCCGTACCAATGGCTTGGGCTGATTACCGTAATCGCACTGGACCACGTCTGGATTACCGTGGGGCGGCGCAACCGGGCCGAGATTTCCCGCGGAGTCCAGGCGCTGCGGGGGAATGAATCCCGGCTGGAGCAGAAGCTCGACGAACTTGACCGCGCGGAACGCCGCGCGCGGCGCAGCGAAGCCACGCTCAGGCGGATGTTCGACGCCACGTCCGAGACCATCGTAGTGACCACGTTCCCTGACGGCACGGTCCTCGACGTTAACCCCGAGTTCAGCCGGCAAACCGGCTACACCCGAGAAGCGGCATTGGGCGCTACCACCCTGGAGCTGGGATTATGGGCGGACCCAGCCGCTCGCGTCGAGTTTGTCCGTCAGCTTCTATCCACCGGTCAGGTCCGCGAGCTGGAGGCCAACTTTCGCACCAAGGACGGCACAGAGATCCCAACGTTGATCTCCGCCGCGCAGTTTGAGTTGGACGGCGAAACTCGCGTAGTCACGATGACACGCGACATCACCGTGCTCAAGGAGGCGGCGAAAAAGTTACTCGAGAGCCGGGACGCGTTCCGCAAGATAATTGAGTCAAGCCCCGATCCCATCACCATCAACCGGCTTTCCGACGGGCGTTACATACAAGTCGGCCGTAAGCTTGCGGTAGCGGAATATTCGCGCGACGAGGCACTGGGCAAGACGCCGAGAGAGTTGAACGTGTGGAGCGAGAAGCGCGAATTCAAGCATTTTATGGAGATCCTGCGCAGCAAAGGGCGCGTGCGCAACCTGGAGGTCTCCTTCCGCACCAAAAGTGGGGAGGTGGCGCCTTGCTTGATTTCAGCGGTCATCGTCGAGCTTAACGGCGACCCGTGCATCGTTTCCTTTGTGCGCGACGTGACCAACCTGAAACTGATCGAGACCAAGCTCAAGCAGAGCGAAGCAACGTTGCGCAAGGTCATCGAAGCCTTTCCGGATCCGATCACCATCAACACCCTGTCCGATGGGCGCTTCATCGCGGTGAACAACGCCGCGCTGCAGGTTACCGGGTACACGCGCGAGGAGATGCTGGATCAGCACGCCGCGGAATTCTGGTCGGACCGCGCGCAGCTAGGCAAATTCCTGAAGCACATGCGCACGGATTCCGCGGTACGAAACATGGAGATGGGCCTGCGCAACAAGCACGGCGGAGTTTCGCCGAATTTGGTCTCAGCGGTGCTAGCCGATATCGACGGCAAGCAATCGATTATCTCGATCACCCGCGATATCACCGCGCTCAAGAACACCGAGAACGAGTTGCGCGCGGCGCGCGAGGCGGCGTTGGCGGCGGGCCGCGCCAAGTCTGAGTTCCTCTCCAGCATGTCGCACGAAATCCGCACTCCCATGAACGCGATTCTCGGCATGACCGAAATCCTGTGGGATAGTTCGCTCGGCCAGGAACAGCGCCGCTATCTCAGCATCATGCGCGCCAACGGTGACGCATTGCTCAAGCTGATTAACGACATCCTCGATCTGGCCAAGATTGAGAGCGGACGGCTTCAGATGGAAACGACCGAGGTCAAACTCGACGAAGTGGTCGACCAAGTCGCCGAGACGATGGCCATCCGCGCGCACGAGAAGGGTTTGGAATTGTCGGTGCGCGTTGCTCCGGACGTGCCGCTCAATTTAATTGGCGATCCGCTCCGCCTGCGCCAGATTCTGATCAACCTGGTCGGCAACGCCGTCAAGTTCACCGAGACCGGCGCCATTGTGCTCAGTGTGGAGCGAGTAACGCCGGACGCCGCCGCGGTGCAGCCCAACGCGGCAATCGACGAGTCCTGCCTGCGCTTCTCGGTGCGCGATACCGGCGTGGGAATCCCGAGGGATAAGCTCAGCTTGCTGTTCTCAAGCTTCACCCAGGCCGATTCATCGACCACTCGCAAATATGGCGGCAGCGGGCTGGGGCTCGCGATTGTAAAGCGCCTGGTGGAACTGCACGGAGGCGAAATCCACGTCGAGAGCGAACCCGGCCGCGGCAGTTGCTTCAGCTTCACGGCGAAGTTCAAGGTTCGCGCGGCGGACTCAACTCCACGCCTGCGGTCATCCATAGACCTGCGCGGCGTGCGGACCCTGGTGACCGACGACATGGCGGTTAACCGGCTCATCATAAGAGAGATTCTCGTCAAGGAAGGTGCGGAGGTTAGCGAGTCCGAAGGCGGAGCCCAGGCGCTTACTGAACTCGAGCGCGCCAAACTTGCCGGCACCCCCTACCAGCTCCTGCTCCTGGATGGCAGGATGCCTGACATGGACGGTATCGAGGTGCTGAGGCGCTTGAGAGAACTCGACAAGGATGGCGCCAGCTACGGGGTCGCGGTGGTCATGCTGACCTCAGATGATCTGGGCTCGCAAGTCGCGAGGCTGCCCGAGGTCGGTGTCGAGAACTACCTGGTCAAGCCGGTCAGGCGTTCCGATCTGCTGGCCACGGTGGCTCGCGCACTTGGATCTCATGCTCCAACCGAGGAGGCATCGGAGGCCGTGGCGTCCGACCCGGTCAGAGCGCCGTCGCTGCGGATACTGCTAGCCGACGATTCCGTGGACAACCGGCTGCTGATACGGACATTTCTCAAGAAGACAGCTTGCGAGCTTGTGGAAGTTCCCGATGGGGCGGCGGCGCTGCAAAGGTTCAAGGAAAGAAAGTACGACCTGGTGCTGATGGACATGCGGATGCCAGTGGTCGATGGCGACACCGCCACGCGCGCAATCAGAGCATGGGAACGGACCGAGAACTTAGCCCACACCCCGGTAATCGCGCTAACCGCCTCGGCGCTGGTCGAGGATGTTCGCCGTTGCATCGAGGCCGGATGCGACCTGCACATCGCCAAGCCCGTCAAGCGAGCGACGCTACTCTCGGCGATTCGCCAACTCGCCAATCCGGACGCGCTATCCGCACCATGAGCAAGCGAAAGCCGCCCGCGTCCGTCAGAATTTGCGCGATTATCGCCGTCGCGATTACGACTGCGACGGGTGATCGAGTCGCGCCTTGAAGATCAGGCGAAACCTCAAAATCAGCCAAGTGCGCGCAATGACAAGAGCCTGACTGGAGCGGGTGATCGGTTTCGAACCGACGACCTTGTGCTTGGCAAGCACACGCTCTACCAACTGAGCTACACCCGCTCGCCGTATATCGAAGGCCGGATTAAATCGTTTATCGGGCGCCGCGCGCCGTGTCAATCAAATCAAATCAAATCAAATCGCGGCGCGCTTGGCCGAGGCCGCGACGGCGCGCGGTCTGAGCGCGCGCAGCACTTTGCGATAGTAGTCCGCGCCCGACCATACGCTTACCACCAGCGAGATCCACAGCACGAACATCCCGAACGCAAAGCAATCCACGTGAAAATAAGTGTAATGGATCAGCAGGCCGTGAATCGCGATCGCCTGCAGCGACATCTTGTATTTGCCCAGCTCCTCGGCCGCCAGCACCATCCCCTCGGCCGCCGCGACCGCGCGCAGTCCCGTCACCGCGAATTCCCGAGCGACCAGCACCGCGACGATCCACGCCGGCACGTGCGGGCTGCGCGCCATCGCGCACAGCATGATCAGCACCGCAATCACCAGCAGCTTGTCGGCCATCGGATCGAGGAATTTTCCGAGCGTGGTCACCGAGTTGTAGCTGCGCGCCAGGTAGCCGTCGAAATAATCGGTGATCGTCGCGAGAAAAAAGACTCCTGCCGCGATCGCTGACGGAACCGGCCCGGTGAAAGTCAGCAGCCAGATCAGGACCGGAACGGTCGCGATTCGAAACAGCGTGAGCAGATTGGGAGTCGTGAGTTCCACGGCTTGACCATCGGCGCGCCCGGCGCGGCGCGCGGCTTCTCTATGACCTTATGGCAAACCTCGAACCGGGGCAATTCATCTTTTAACCGGTAGTATTGACTGCGAAACTGTCCGTAACGTAGCGTCGCTTAATAGCTGCGCAACCCCTCGCTCGACTGATGCCTGCGACCGGCAATCCCCGATGCAACGACAGTTCAGCACCGATTTTCTGGTAATTGGCGGCGGAATCGCGGGCCTGATGTTCGCCCTGGCCGCGTCCGAATCCGGATCGGTCACCGTGCTCACCAAGGCCGGCAGTACCGAGGCCAACACCAACTATGCGCAGGGCGGGATCGCCAGCGTATGGAGCGTCGATGACTCGTTCGAGTCGCACGTCGCCGACACCCTGCGCGCGGGGGCCGGACTATGCGACCCCGCCGCGGTCGAGAGTATCGTGCGCGACGGTCCCGACGTGGTCCGCGACCTGATTCGCTTCGGCACCCGCTTTTCCCGAATCGAGCACGGCGGCGAGGACGAGTACGACCTCGGGCGCGAGGGCGGGCACAGTCATCGCCGCGTCCTGCACGCGCAGGACCTGACCGGGCAGGAGATCATGCGCGCGCTCACCGAGGCGGCGCGCGCGCGCGGCAATATCCGCACGCTCGAAAATCACGTCGCGATCAACCTGCTGGTCGAAGGCCCGGCGCGCGGACGCCCCGGCGCATGCTGGGGCGTGTACGCCTACGACAAGACCACGCAGACGATCAGGAAAATCCTGGCCCGCGCGACCCTGCTCGCCACCGGCGGCGCGGGCAAGGTCTATCTCTACACGACCAATCCCGATGTCGCGTCGGGCGACGGGGTCGCGATGGCGTATCGGGCCGGGGCGCCGATTGCGAATCTCGAGTTCTATCAGTTCCACCCCACCTGCCTGTTTCATCCCGCCGCGAAATCGTTTCTGATCTCGGAGGCGCTGCGCGGCGAGGGCGCGATTCTGAAGCTGCCCGACGGCACGCCGTTCATGAAGAACTACACCGCCGACGCGGAGTTGGCGCCGCGCGATATCGTCGCCCGCGCGATCGATTCAGAAATGAAGCGCCACGGCCTCGATTGCGTCTATCTTGATCTGAGCCATCGCGACGCCGCATTCATTCGCGCACGCTTCCCGCACATCTACCAGCGATGCCTGAGCTACGGATTCGATCTCACCAAAGGCCCCATCCCGGTGGTCCCCGCCGCGCACTACTTGTGCGGGGGCGTGATTACCGATCTCGAAGCGGCGACCGCGATTCCGCGCTTGTATGCGGCGGGCGAAGTTGCGATGACCGGCCTGCACGGCGCCAACCGGCTCGCCTCGAACTCGCTGCTCGAAGCCGCCGTGATGGGCCGGCGCGCGGCGGCCTCCGCGATACGGATGATTGAGGGGACGCGCGAGGTTCCGCCCGAGTTTCCCGAATGGGATCCGGGCCGCGCGATTCGCAGCGAGGAGCGCGTGCTGATCACGCAGAGTTGGGACGAAATTCGCCGCCTGATGTGGAACTACGTGGGAATAGTGCGCAGCGACCGGCGCCTGGAGCGCGCGCTGGCGCGAATCGAGCTGCTTAAGAGCGAGATCCACAGCTACTACTGGGATCACCTTATCGATTCCGATCTTATCGAACTGCGCAACCTGGTCACGACCGCGGAGCTGATCGTGCGCTCGGCGATGGCGCGCGACGAATCGCGCGGGCTGCACTACAATATCGATCATCCCGAGCCGGGCGGCCCGGATTGGCTGCGCCCCACCATCTTAAGCTTAAGCCGCGACGCATGACTCGGCGCGCGCCGAAGCATCCCGTGATTGCTTTTATTATTCCCGCGTCCTTCGCAGACTCAAGGCAGGCTCCGGCCGCCGTGCGAGAGCTTGTCCCGAGCTGAACCGAAGTAAATCCCGCCCGCCGCACTGCGACGCGTCTGAACGTGCATGATTACTACAGTATCCGCGTTCGTTTGACAAAAGCGAAAAAAGAGCGAAAATATGGTCTGTGGCGGCCGCATCCATATCTCCATTGACCCTCGGCAAACTGCCTGTGGCATCGACGCTCTGGCAGCTTTCTCCGCTCCCGGTCGTTAAGCCTCAACTACCTGATTTTGCAGGAGTTTTTCGTGGGCGAGAGCTTACCCGAAAAGCTCGCCGGATGGCTTCTGCTATCGCGCCGCTCGATACCTTGATCGAGGGCGGAATCCCGCGTGGCCGGATAAGCGAAATCGTCGGCCGCCCCGGCACCGGACGGACCTCGCTTGCGGCGGCATTCGCGGCCGTCGCGACCGGGCGTGGCGAGGTCGTCGCATGGATCGACGCGGCGGGCGCGCTCGACCCGGCGAGTATCGCCGCCGCGGGAGTCGATCTCGCGCGCGTGCTGTGGGTCTCGATTCCGCATCAGGCGAGCCACGCGCGCCCCGCGTCTCCGCGCGAGGGCCGCATCTTAAAGGCCGCTGAGATGGTGCTCGAAGCGGGCGGCTTCGGCCTGGTGGTAATCGATTTCGGCGCTACTTTCCGCGCGATTCCCGACAGCGCCGCGCTGCGTCTCGCGCGGGCGGCCGAGCGCTCGGGCGCGGCCGTGATCGCGATCGCGCCGGGCAGGATTTGCGGAACCTTCGCGGCGCTGAGTATTGCGATGAATCGCGCCCGCGCGTCGTTCAGCCGAATCCGTCCCGCGTCACCCACGCTCTTCGACGGGCTATTGCTCGAGGCGAGTGTCGCACGCAACAAACTCGGCGGCTCGGGCGCGCACGCGCGGATCGTCGCGGCGATCGATCCCCAATATCGCGCGCAGCGCGCACAAAATTACCCTCTCCCCCCGGGAGAGGGAAACGCGGCGTTTCGCCGCGTGGGTGAGGGTGCTGGCGCACCGCCGATCGCGGCGGGACATCCCCAGATTTCTAGTCGCGCTCCGCTTTGCTCCGCGCTGAATAATGTCCCTCACCTAACCTCTCCCTTTCAGGGAGAGGGAATAAACGCGGCGCGATGACCGGGCGTGATCATGGCGCGTATCGCTTGCATCTTCGTGTCCGATTTTCCGATCGCCGCGATCGTGCGCGCCAATCCCGCCCTTGCGGATACCGTTCTGGCGCTGGCCGAAAGCTCCTCCGCGCACGCCGAGATTCTGTGCGTGTCGCCCCAGGCGCGCGCGCTCGGAATCCATGCCGGGATGACCCTTGCGCAGGCGCGCAACGTCGCTTCCAACCTGACCGTCAATGCGCCAGCGCGCGGCGCCGAAAGCTCGGCGCATCAGGCTCTGGCCGACGCTGCGGAATCGATCTCGCCGGTCGTCGAGCCGGGCGCGCCCGGATGCGTATGGCTCGATCTGGCGGGCCTGGGGCGGATTTTCACGAGCGAAGACGAACTCGCCGCCGAGCTCACGCGGCGAGTGCGCAGACTCGGGATGGAAGCTGCAGTCGGCATCGGCGCAAGCCGCGAGGTCGCCGCGATGGCGGCGCGATGCGGCGGAATCCGGGTGATCGCGGCCGGACGCGAGCGCAAATTTCTCGATTGGATACCGATCGACATGCTCGAGCTGGGCGCGGATCTCGAGAGCACGCTCGGGCGATGGGGGATACGCCGGCTCGGCGATCTGGCGCGGCTCGATCCGGACGCGATCGGCAGTCGGCTCGGACGCCGCGGCGTCGAGCTGATGCATATAGCGCGCGGCGGCAGCTCGCGGCCATTGACGGCGCGCCGCCGCGCCGAACTTTTCACCGAATCCGCCGAACTTGAATACGCGATCGACAATCTCGAACCGCTCGGCTTCGTGATCCGCGCAGTCCTCGAGCGGGTTGTCGAGCGCTTGCGGATCCGCGGCCTGGCCGCGGGCGACGCGATGCTCGCGCTTGGGCTCGAGGACCATCGCGTCGCGAGCCGGCGCGTAATTATCGCCGCGCCCACCTGCGACGTGCGCGCGCTCCTGACGCTGATCAAACTCGCGCTTGAAGCCGCGCCGCCCGAGGCCGCCGTCGAGACGATTCGGCTCGAAATCGCGCCGCGCGCGCCGCGTCCCGCGCAGACCGACATGTTCCTGCCGCCCGCGCCCGCGCCGGATCGGCTCGCGGCCACCATCGCGCGGCTGGCCGCACTATGCGGCCCCGGCAACGTGGGCGCGATCCGCGCGGAAAATTCGCATCGCCCCGAAGTCCTGCGTATCGAAGCGTTCGATCCGCCGCCGGCGCATCCGGCGTCAAACCACGCCCCGGACAAATCCGCCGCGCAACTCGTGATGCGGGCGCTGCGGCCCGCGCTCGAGATCGAGGTGATGGTCTCGCGCGGCGGGCCGGAGTTCGTGCGCGGCGCGAACCTCGGCGCGCGGGTGGTCTCGATCGCGGGCCCGTGGCGCCGCGACGGCGAATGGTGGACCGGCCCCCAATATCGCGCGCAGCGCGCACAGAACATCCCTCTCCCCCCCGGGAGGTGCCACTGGCACGCGGGTAACGCGGCGCTTAGCTGCGTGGGTGAGGGTGCTGGCGCGCAACCGGTCGCGCCGGGACATCCCCAGATTTCTAGCCGCGCTCCGCTGCGCTCCGCGCTGAATAATGACCCTCACCTAACCTCTCCCTTTCAGGGCGAGGGATTGGAACAGGGAGAGGAATCAGACAAAGAGCCAGTGCGCGGCTTTCTGCGCGATTACTATGAGCTGGCGCTCGATGACGGCGGTGTTTACCGCGTGTTCCTTGATCTCGGCTCGGAACGATGGTTCCTGGACGGCGTATATGACTGACTATATCGAACTGCGCGCGCGCAGCTCGTTCAGCTTCCTCGAGGGCGCTTCGACGCCCGAGGATCTCGCCGCCCGCGCCGCGGAACTTGGCTACCGCGCGCTCGCGCTCGGCGATCGCGACGGGATGTACGGGCATCCGCGCTTCTTCCAGGGCGCGAAAGCCGCCGCGATCCGCCCGATCGTCGGCGCGGAGCTGACCCTTGCGGACAACAGCCGCCTCTATGTTTTGGCGCCCGACCGCGCACGCTACAAAAATCTGTGCCGGATGATCACCGCCTCGAAGCTCCGCGTGCTCCAATCTCGCGCGCAGCGCGTACAGAACAACCCTCTCCCTCCCGGGAGGCGCCACTGGCGCGCGGGCGACGCGGTGTTGCGCCGCGTGGGTGAGGGTGCTGGCGCGCCACTGCCCGCGCCCGGACATCCGCGGAATCTTAGCCGCGCTCCGCTGCGCTCCGCGCTGAATAATGACCCTCACCTGACCTCTCCCTTTCAGGGCGAGGGATCAGATGCGGTAGTGCGCCGCGCGGCGGAAAGATCCTCACCTGACCGTGCGCCAGTGGCGCCTCCCTTTCAGGGAGAGGGATTAAACCAGGGAGAGGGATCGGAACAGCCTGTCTATCCCGCCAAGGGCGAAAGCCGCATCACGCTCGAGGACCTCGAGCGCTGGGGCGGCGGGCTGATCTGCCTTGCGGGCGGAGCGATGAGCCCGCTTGCGCGCGCGCTAGTGCGCGGCGAGGATCCGCGCGCGCTCGCCGATCGGCTGCGCGGAATTTTCGGCGCGGAAAATTTCCACATCGATTTGCAGCGCCATCTCGACGCCGATGAAGAACGGCTTAACCGCAAGCTCCTGGCGCTCGCCGAAGCGATGCGTATCCCGGTCGCCGCGAGCAACGACGTATGCGCCGCCGGCGAAGATCGCCGCATGCTCGACGTGATGACCTGTATCCGCATGGGTACCACGCTCGAGGAAGCCGGCCGCGCGCTATGGGTCAACAGCAATCGCCATCTGAAATCGCCGGCCGGGATGGCCGCGTTATTCCACGACCTGCCCGCCGCACTCGCCGCCACGCGTGCGATTGCCGAGCGCTGCGAATTCACCCTGTCGGACATGGGCTACCGCTTCCCCGACTATCCTCTCCCGCCGGGCGAGAGCGCCGACAGCTACCTGCGCGCGCTGACCTATGCGGGCGCGGGCGAGCGATGGGGCCGCGGCGGAATCGACGCGCGCACGCGCCGCCAGCTCGAACACGAGCTCGCCGTGATCGCGCGGCTGAAGCTCGCAGGCTACTTCCTGATCGTGTGGGATATCGTGCAGTTCTGCCGCGAGAACCGGATCATGGCGCAGGGCCGCGGCTCGGCGGCCAACAGCGCGGTCTGCTACGCGCTGGGAATCACGGCGGTTGACGCGGTCAAGATGGAGCTGCTCTTCGAGCGCTTCTTGTCCGAGGAGCGCGGCGAATGGCCTGACATCGATCTCGATCTTCCGAGCGGCGACGAGCGCGAACGCGTTATCCAGTATGTATATCGCCGCTACGGCGAGCGCGGCGCCGCGATGACCGCCAACGTGATCACCTACCGCACCAAAAGCGCGGTGCGCGAAGTCGGCAAAGTGCTGGGATTTTCCCCCGCGCAGGTCGATCGGCTGGCCAAGCTCAACCAGGTCTATGAATTCCGCGACCATCACGATGATCTGGTTGAGTTGCTCAGGCGCGGCGGAATCGACGCCGAGGCTCCGCGGATCGCGATGCTGATCGATCTGGTGCGGCGTATCCAGGGCGCGCCGCGCCATCTCGGACAGCATAGCGGCGGCATGGTGATCGCCGCGCAACCGCTCGACGAGATCGTGCCGCTCGAGCCGGCCGCGATGCCGGGGCGGGTGGTGATCCAGTGGGACAAGGACGATTGCGCCGACCTGGGGATTATCAAGATCGATCTGCTCGGACTCGGGATGCTCGCGGCGCTCGAAGAAGCGATCCCGATGATCCGCACGCATGAGGATGTCGAGATCGACCTCGCGCATATTCCGCCCGACGATCCCGAGGTGTACGCGATGCTCCGGCGGGCCGACACGGTCGGAGTTTTTCAGGTCGAGAGCCGCGCGCAGATGGCGACGCTGCCGCGGATGAAGCCCGAGCGGTTTTACGACCTGGTGGTCGAGGTCGCGATCATCCGGCCCGGCCCGATCGTCGGCAAGCTGGTGCATCCGTACCTCGACCGCAGAAACCGGCGCGCCCCGGTGACCTATCCGCATCCGGCGCTCGAACCTATTCTGCGCCGCACGCTCGGCGTGCCGCTGTTCCAGGAGCAACTGCTGCGCATCGCGATGACGGTGGGCGGCTTCACCGGCGGTGAGGCCGAGGAGCTGCGCCGCGCGATGGGCTTCAAGCGCTCCGCCGAGAGGATGGAGAAAATCGAGGCGCGGCTGCGCACGGGGATGGCGCGCAATGGAATCGCCGGCGCGGCCGCCGACGATATCGTGCGCTCGATCACCTCGTTCGCGCTGTACGGATTTCCGGAATCGCACGCCGCGAGCTTCGCGCTGATCGCGTACGCCTCTGCATATTTGAAATGCCATCATCCAGCGGCGTTTTTCGCCGCGATGCTGAATTGCTATCCGCTCGGATTCTATAGTCCCGCAACCCTGATCAAGGATGCGCAGCGCCACGCCGTGGACGTGCTGCCGATCGACGTGACCAGCTCGGACTGGAAGTGCGTCCTCCAACATCGCGCGCAGCGCGTACAGAACAACCCTCTCCCCCCGGGAGAGGGCGACGCGGCGTTTCGCCGCGTGGGTGAGGGTGCTGGCGCATCGCCGGTCGCGCAGAGTCATCCTCAGAATTTTGAGCGCGCTCCGCTGCGCTCCGCGCTGAATAATGACCCTCACCTGACCTCTCCCTTTCAGGGAGAGGGATCAGATGGGGCAGCGCGGCGCGGGTCCGCCGCGCTCGCGATCCGGATGGGGCTGCGCTACGTCACGGGGCTGCGCGAGGAGACGGGGCGCCGAGCCGAGTTCGAGCGCGCGCGGGGCCGGTTCGAGTCGATCGCGGATTTCACCGCGCGCGTGGGACCCAACCGCCGCGAGCTCGACGCGCTCGCATACGCTGGCGCCTTTGCCGCCTTCGGGATGACCCGGCGCGACGCGATGTGGAACGCGGCCGCGGTCGAGCGCGATCCCAAAAGCCTGCTGGCCGGCACCGGCCCGCGAACCGCGTCGCTGCCCACGCCACTGCCTAAGATGTCGCCGCTCGAAGAGACCTCGGCGGATTACGCCGCGACCGGCGTCACCGCCGGGCCGCATCTGATGACGCATCTGCGCGCGCGGCTCACGGCCCGCGGCATCCTGAGCGCAGCCGATCTGATGCGCGCGCGGCATGACTCATGGGTCAAAACCGCCGGCGTCGTGATCGTGCGCCAGCGTCCCGGCACGGCGAAGGGGTTTCTGTTCATCACGCTCGAAGACGAAACCGGAATCTCGAATCTGATCGTCGTGCCCGATCTGTTTCAAAAGCATCGCGCACTCCTGCGCAGCGCGGGAATCCTGTACGCCGAAGGATGGCTCCAGCAGGTCGACGGCGTCACCGCAATCCGCGCGCGCAAGTTCGCCGAGATAAACCTCCCCGCCGCCATCCCGCCCTCGCACGACTTCCACTGAGTACTCATTGGCGCAATTCAAAAATGCGCGACGGGCGCTCTACTCCGGCATAAAGGACGGGCTGCCGGTTTTCGCGGTTTGGCCGCCGTCGGCGACAATCGCGGCGCCGGTTACGAATGATGCGAGGTCCGAGGCGAGGAACAGCACCACGTTGGCCATCTCTTCGGGCTTGCCCAGGCGGCCCATCGGAATCGCCTCGCGGAAGCGATCGGCGAATCCCGGCATCTCGAGCGCGGGCTGCAGCAGCGGCGTGTGGATCGCGCCGGGGCAGATGCAGTTGACGCGCACGCCGTCGCGCGCGTACTCGATCGCGCCGACGCGGGTCAGATTGATCACGCCCGCCTTGGCCGCGTTGTACGCCGCGATTCCGTAGTCGGCGCGCATCCCCGAGATCGACGCCGTGTTGACGATCGCGCCGGCGCGCTGCGCCCGCATGATCGGCAGCACGCGCTTCATCGCGCGCCACACCGCGGTGAGACCGACCTCGATCGTGTAGCTCCACACCTGGTCATCCACGTCGGCCAGGCGGCCCGAGGCCTGCGTGCTGGTGCTCGCGGCGGCGGGAAGTCCGAATGCGTTGTTGTGCAGAAAATCGATTCGCCCGAAGCGCGCTTTGGTGTCCGCGATCATCCGGTCGATATCGGCGGGGCGGGTCACGTCAATCGTCATCGCCAGCGCCTTGCCGCCCGCCGCCGAGATCTCGCCCGCGACGGCGCGCACGCCTGCTTCATTGATGTCGGCTGTGACCACTGTGCCGCCGCGCGCGGCGAATCCGATCGCGGTAGCGCGGCCGATTCCCGATCCCGCTCCGGTTACGATTCCAATCTTACCGTCAAACCTCATTGCGCTGTGCTCCTTGTTGATCGCTCTATGCGTCGCGTACCAGACCCGGGGTCGATTTGTAAATCATGCTAACGCGCGGCGGCCCGGATGCGGTATGGTGCGCGGTATTCGCGGGCCGATTCGATCCGCACCCAACCGGGAGAAAAATCATGAAGCTTGCAGGCAAAGTCGCACTGATAACCGGCGCGGGCTCCGGCATGGGGCGCGCCGCCGCAACGCTGTTCGCGCGCGAGGGCGCCAAAGTCGCGGTGATTGATGTAAACGAAGCCGCGGCAAAAGAAACCGCCGCCACCATCGCGAGCGCGGGCGGCGAGGCCTTCGCGATGCGCGCCGACGTGTCGAATTCCGAGGACGCGCGCGCGATGGCCGACGAGACCGCGCGCCGCTTCGGCGGCCTGGATATCAACTACAACAACGCCGGTATCGAGGGCGAAAGCGGCTTCATGGCGCAGCTCAGCGAGGACGCCTTCGACCGCGTGATCGCGATCAACCTGCGCGGGGTGTGGCTCGGGATGAAGTACGCGATCCCACATCTGATCAAGCGCGGCGGCGGTGCGATTATCAACACCGCGTCGGTGGCGGGACTGGTTGCGATCAAGGGCGCCGCGGCCTACTGCGCGGCCAAGGCCGGCGTCATCTCGCTGACCCGCGTCGCGGCGCTCGAATACGGCAGGTACAATATCCGCGCCAACTGCATCTGCCCCGGAGTGATCGACACTCCTATGGTCAAGCGGGTATCGCAAGAAGGCGGCGTGAGCGCGCAGGACAACAACCGCCGGTCGCTGCTGGGCCGGATCGGCACGCCCGAGGAGATCGCGCGCACGGCGTTGTTCCTGGCCAGCGACGATGCGACTTTCGCGACCGGCGCGCCATTCATAATCGACGGCGGATGGGTCGCGCGCTAGCTGCGATTCGGAGGCACGCGATGGATTGGCGCTACACGCACCGCGCGCGCTTGCCAGTTTCGCCGCGCGATGCTCTACTGAACTATCGTTCAGAACATCGATGAACACGCCGGCCCGATCGAGGACTCGCCCGTGAGCAATCAAATCGAAACGCCCGCAGCAGCCAAATTCGGCGGTCCCGGCGGGTTGCCCGCCGAATACCGCGACCTGCTGGTCCGGATGCTCTCAATTCAGTCGCGAATCGAGTCCGAGTACATGCTGATGCCCGAGCGCACGCTTATCAAGCCGCTGGCGCTCGCGCCCACCGCCGAGGACAAGGCGGAGTATGCGGCGTTCTGGTCCGACGAGGTGCGCCACGCGAGCTACTGGATGCGCCTGCTGGGCGAGCTCGGAGTCCGCGTCGATAGCGCGTTCATGGCGGCGCCGATGCCGATCTATATTTTCGAGATGCGCGATCAGGCCGTGGACTGGATCGAGTACGGCCTGTTCAGCTTTTTCGCCGATCGCCAGGGCGCGTACATGGGCTACGAGTGGGTGGGATGCTCCTACCAGCCGCTGGCCAAAATCGCCGAACGGGTTTACCGGGAAGAACTCGGCCACGCGGCGTTCGGTTATCGCCTGATGCGCAGGTACCTGGAACGCGAAGGCGATCGCGGCCGCGAGCAACTTCAGCGCCATCTGGCGAAATGGTATCCCGCGGGCCTGGACATGTTCGGCAAGTCCGGCTCGAAGCGGCAGTACGATTACGTGCGATGGGGCCTGCGGCGGCGCAGCAACGAGCAGATGCGCGACGAGTTCGAGTCCGAGGTGAATAGTCTACTGGCCAAGCTCGAGATTCCAGCGCCCGACCCCAGCGCCGGACGCCGCTATCTGTGAGCGCCGCGGCTTGCGTTCGCGCGCGCGGCGGGCAAACCTGAGGCGGGAGGGTATGTGGCCTTGAAAAAAACCGGCCCCGAGCTCGCCGCGCGGCGCATTGCGCGAATGAAATCGCCGGTGCGCGCGCTCGGCCCCGGGCAGCGCTACGACGCCAATATCGATCATATTCTGCACGCCGCGGCCGCGGTGTTCGCCGAGAAGAGTTTCGGGCTCGCCTCGATTCGCGATATCGCGGCGCGCGCGCGAATCTCTTTTCCGCGCATCTACTATTACCTGCGCAATAAAGAGGAAATTCTCTACCTGATTTCGCGCCGCGCGTTCGAGGAGCTTTTGCGCCGCGCCGAAATCGCGATGCACACGGCCCCCGACGCGCCGGCGCGGATGCGCCAGTTCATCGCGGGCCATCTCGAATATCACATGAGCAATCTGCCCGAGATGAAGGTGCTGGTGCGCGAGGCAGACTCGCTCTCGGGCCGCTATCAGGCCGATATCGCGCGCCTCAAGCGCGAGTACTCGCGCCTGTGCCGCAAGCTCGTCGAGCAGCTCGCCGAGCATCATGGGCGCGTGCTCGACCGCGAGCGCAGCCGGGTCATCACGTCGCTGTTGTTCGGCGCGATGAACTGGTTTTACACCTGGTACGAGCCGGGCCGCGATTTCGAGCAGCGCGCGAAAATCGTGGACGAGGTTTTCCTGATGCTCGCGGGGTCGATCGCGAGCCGCTGAGCGCTCGCGCCGGTGCGCCCCACGCGAGAACCGCGCGAGCGACGATACTCGCCAGAGTGACAATGCTCGAGGGATTCGTTCCATTTCCTCCCCAAACGGCCGAGCGCTATCTGCGCGAGGGCCACTGGCGCAGGCAGACGATCGCGCAGGCGCTGGGCGCGGCGGCGCGGCGCCACGCCGCCGCGCGTCCCGGCGCGATCGCGGTCGCCGATGCGCGCCGCGCGGTGGGATTCACCGAGCTGCTCGGCGAATCCGCGCGACTTGCCGCGCTGCTCGAGAGCCACGGCGTCAAGCGCGGCGATCGGATTATCGTGCAGCTTCCCAACCGGGTCGAATTCGCGACCTTGACTTTAGCGTGCGCCGAGATCGGCGTGGTTCCGTTGATGGCGCTGCCCGCGTTCAGGCACGCCGAGCTCGAGCCTCTGATTGCGCTGGCCAAGCCGGTCGCGATCGCAATCGCGCCGCGCTATCGCGGCTTCGACCACGCCGCGCTCGCGCGCGCTCTGTGCGCGCGCCATCCCCCGCTGCGTACCATCTTCACCACCGAGCCGGTCGACGGCGCGGTCGCGCTCGATTCCAAAATCCATCCGCGCGGTGAGATCGGTTCGCGCGGCGGAGATCCGTTCGAGGTCGCGATGATGCTGCTGTCGGGCGGGACGACCGGAGTGCCAAAATTGATTCCGCGCACGCACGCGGACTATCTGTCCGGCGCGGAGGCTTCAACCCCGGTGTGCGCAGTGACCGAGCGGTCGCGAATCCTGATTGCGATTCCGATCGAGCACAACTTCGCGCTCGGAGCGCCCGGTCTGATCGGCGCGCTGCTGGCGGGCGCGACGACGATCCTCTCCGAATCGACCCACGCCGGGGATTTGGCCCGGATCGCGGCGGCCGAACGGGCCACGCATCTGCCGTGTGTTCCGGCGCTGGCGCTTTCACTGCTCGAGCTGCCGGATCGTGAACGCGCAAATCTGGCCAGCCTGCGAGTGATCACGGTGGGCGGCCAGCGGCTCCAGGAGCCGACGGCGCGCGCGCTGCGCCGCGCGTTTCCCGATCTTGCGGTGCAGCAGGTGCTCGGGATGTCGGAGGGGATGCTGTGCTACACGCGGCTTGACGAAGGCGACGAACTCGCCTGCACGACTCAGGGGCGTCCGGCTTCGGCGGGCGACGAGATCCGAGTGGTTCGCGCCGACGGGACCGACGCGCAGCCAGGCGAGACCGGCGAGCTATGGTGCCGCGGACCGTACACGATCCGCGGCTACTATCGCGCGCCGAAGGAAAACCGCGTCCGCTTCAGCACCGACGGCTTCTACCGGACCGGCGACCTGGTCCGGCGCACGCCGAGCGGAAATCTGATCGTCGAGGGACGAATCAAGGACCAGATCAATCGCGGCGGCGAGAAGATCAGCGCCGAGGAAATCGAAGCGCACATCATCGCGCATCCCGCCGTCACCGCCGCCGCGGTGGTCGGGATGCCGGATGCGAGGATGGGCGAGAAGGCGTGCGCGTTCGTGACACTGGCGCCGGGCGCGATGCTTTCGCTCGAAGCGTTGTGCGCGTTTCTGGCCGAGCGGGGACTCGCGCGGTTCAAGCTTCCCGAACGGGTCGAGGTAATCGAGGCGATGCCGCTGACCAACGTCGGCAAGATCAAGAAAGCCGAATTAAAGCTCGCGATCGAGCGCCAGATCGCGGCGGAACGCGCGGCGCGCGTCGGCGAATAGCCGCGCCAGCGGCGCGCGTGGCGAACGGCGCGCGGGGGGATTTTACGATGGACGTGCAGAAGGGAATCGGCGAGCTGAATGCGCTGATCGCGCGCCTGGAGCGCAATAACCGCACGCTCAAGTCGCATCCGACGATCGAGAAGATCGAACGCGGCGAGCTCTCGATGGACCAGTTGCGATGGTGGGCGACGCAATTGTTTATCGGCAACAAGGCGCACAACGCCAATATCCTGGGACTGATCTATGCGAAGTGCGACGACTTTCCCGCGCGCAAATCGATTGTCGAAAATCTGATCGAAGAGGAACTCGGCCGCGTCTCCGGCGCCGGCCGCTCGCATCCCGAGCTGTATCTCGAATTCGGCGAGGCGATCGGAATCCCGCGCGAGCGGATGCTCGCGGCGCGGATGTCGCCGGACGCGACCGCGATGATGCACTGGATGTACTGGCTGGCGGACTCGAAGCCGTGGTACGTCACGCTGGCCGGGATCAGCCTCGGCTCCGAGCTGTTCAATCCAGACGCGTACGTGCGCGTGATCGATGGGCTGCGCCGCAACTATCATTTGTCCGACGACGCGCTGCTGTTCTTCTCGGTCCACGTCAAGGTTGACCGCGGCCACGGCGATTCGAGCGCCGGCTCGATCTTCAAGGCGATACCCGAGAGCGCGGCGCCCGAGACGCTATGGGCGGTCGAGTCGCATATCGAATTCATGCGCCGGCTCTGGTCGGATATCGACCCGCCGAACGCGTGAGGCGGCTCGGCCGATTTATTCGCGCCGCAGGTCTTGCAGGATTTCCTTCAGCGCGCCGCGGTCGTGATCGCTATGCACTGGCATGTCGAAGCCCATCCGGTTGATTCCGGCGAAGCGCTTTTTCATCACGCCGGCGATTTCGTCATAGGTGCCGACTGCGGCGAACGCGAGCACCATCTCCTCGGTGACGAGCTTCGCCATCTCGCGCCACTTCTGCTGGACGGAAAGCTTGTGCAACTCGTCGGCCGTGTCACCCCATCCGTCGAGTTCGAAACTCGACCGGTACGAACGCGTCGAGCCGTAGAACGCGATAGTCGCCTTGGTCGTCTCGACTGCCTTTGCGAGCGCGTCACGATCCTTCGCGGCGACCAGAAAGCCGCCACCTGAGATTTGAAACTCGGGCCATTGCGCCGCCGGGTGTGCGGATTTCTCGAAGCCCTTCTTGAGATTCGGGATCGCGATCTGGTCGATATATTTCCGCGTCACGATTCCATGCAGGCGCACTCCGTCGCAGACCTCGCCCGCGACTTGCAGCATCCTTTCCTGCACGGCGGCGATCGCGACCGGAATATGCGGATGCTCCTGCGGGGGCGGCGCGAAGTTTGGCGTCATCAGCGAAAGATTGTAATGCTCGCTGCGGAAGTTTAGCGGCTCTCCCGTCTGCCAGGTCTTCCAGCACGCGCGCATCGCACCGACGTAGTCTTTCATCCGCTGCGCGGGCTTCGACCACGGCATCCCGAAGCGCCGCATCACGTGGCCCTTGACCTGCGAGCCAAGGCCCAGCATCAGCCGGCCGCCGCTCATCCGTTGCAGATCCCAGGCGGTGTAGGCGGTGGCGACGGGGCTTTTGGTGAACGCCAGCGCGATTCCGGTGCCGAGCTCGATCTTCGCGGGTTCGAGCGCCGCGATCGCCAGTCCGAGGTACGGGTCGTGCTGCGTCTCGACCGCGATTAGACTGTCGTAACCGAGCGACTCGGCATCGCGCACCTGCGCGGGAATCGTGTCCCAGGCCGGCTCGGGGCGTCTACCCGCCTGCTGCATCTCGGGCGTATAGGGCGCGCCGAAATTGAGTCCGCGTTCGATCTTGATCTTCGTCATGTCGCGGTTATCGCGTCACCGAGGCCGCGCTGTCAAGCCGCAGCCAATCCCCGGACGTCAGTGGTGGCGGACGGCCCGTCCGCCCATCCGCTAACGAATCGACAAGCCGGGCGCGGGGAAGTGATGGCACAGTTCGGCGACTTCGGCGGCGATTGCGGCAAGCGCGGCTTCGTCGCCGGCGTGTGCGATCGCTTCGTCCATCCATTTGCCGATCTGCTTCATCTCAGGCTCGCACATCCCGCGCGAGGTCACCGCGGGCGTGCCCAGGCGCAGTCCGCTGGGGCTGAAGGGCTTGCGCGGATCATAAGGGACGGTGTTGTAGTTGCAGACGATTCCCGCCTGATCGAGCGCCTTCGCGCCCTTCTTGCCGATGACTTTCTTGCTGGTCAGATCGAGCAGGATCAGATGATTGTCGGTGCCGCCCGAGACCAGCGAGAATCCGCGTGCGAGCAGTTCCTGCGCGAGCGCCTTGGCATTGCGCACAATCTGCGCCGCGTAATCCTTAAATTCCGGGGTCGCCGCTTCCTTGAGCGCAACTCCGATCGCCGCGGTCGTATGATTGTGCGGACCGCCCTGCAATCCTGGAAACACCGCCTTATCGATCGCCTCGGCGTGCTCGGACTTGCACAGAATCATCGCGCCGCGCGGACCGCGCAGCGTCTTGTGGGTGGTGGTCGTCACGACGTCGGCGTACGGAAACGGACTCGGATGCACTCCGCCGACGACCAGGCCCGCGATATGCGCGATATCGGCCAGCATCAGCGCGCCGACCTCTTTCGCGATCTCGGCAAACACCTTGAAGTCGATCAGGCGCGGATACGCGGTCGCGCCGCACACGATGATCCGCGGCTTCTCTTTGCGCGCGAGATCGCGCACCGCGTCGTAGTCGATTCGATGGGTCTCGCGATCGACACCGTATTGCACCGCACGCCAGAACGTCCCCGTGATACTGACGTTCCAGCCGTGGGTGAGATGACCCCCCATCGGCAGCGCCATCCCCATGATCGTGTCTCCCGGCTTGAGCAGCCCGAAATAGACCGCAAGGTTCGCGGGCGAGCCCGAGTAGGGCTGCACGTTGGCGTGCTCGGCCCCGAACAACGCCTTGGCGCGATCGATCACGAGCGTCTCGAGGACATCGACGTAGCGCTGGCCCTCATAGTAGCGGCGCCCGGAATATCCTTCCGAGTATTTGTTGGTCAGGATCGAGCCGGTCGCCTCTAGGACCGCGGCCGAAGCGTAATTCTCCGACGGGATCAGGCGCACGGAATCGAATTCGTAGCGCTCTTCCTTGCGGATGAGATCGTAAATTTCAGGATCGGTTCGCTTCAGCTCGTCCACACCGCACCTCGCGCGCGATTACTGCGCAGAGCGTAGCGCCCGCCGTCCGGCGAGGCAAAACGCCCGAGCGGCGGAGATCACCGTGCCGGCGCGGGCGCCATTCTCAACGCGATCCATGGCCGCTGTTTGAAAAGTACGCGGGTTGCGATACATGTGCCAGCACGGTCGAGATCCGGCGGAACAGATCTCGATTCGCGGGGACAACAGGAGTGAAGCGATGATGCGGGCGACGCCGCGAACGATGATGCGATTGCCAATGCTGCTGGGTTTGCTCTGTGTGGCGGGATGCACCTCCGTTGGATCGCTGGGGCTGATTACGAAAAGTTCCTTAGATCCTATTTCCGCTCTGAAAACCGGCCATTCGATCAAAGATCTGGGCCCCGCTCAGGGACAAGCGTGCCGGTTCTTTGTGCTCGCCGTGATTCCATGGGGAAATTCGGATATTCAAACCGCCGTGGATCGCGCCTTGGCGCCCTCGGGCGGGAACGCCCTGGTCAATGTCACAACCGCGACCAGCCTTTATGGCTTCGTTCCAATTTACAACGTCCTGAGTTTCACCTGTACGACGGTCAAAGGCACGGCGGTGAACCTGGCGATCGGACCGGCGGACTCGAAAGGAACCGCGCCAGCGAATTAAGCACGCGCGCGGATGACTACTGTAAATCGGGCGGAGTGACCTTGGCGATCCATTCGCGGTAATTCCCCGCATAGCCGACCGCGCGCTGGCGCTCCTGGACCTTGTTCATCACCGCGGCGACCGCGGCGGGATCGAGGCCCACGCGTGAGGCAATAGCGCCTGAAATCGCCTCGCCCGCGGACGCGGCGGCGCGGCGTGCGCCGACGGCGAGATCGATTCTCTCCTCGGACAACCCGAGATAGGCCTCGGCGATTCGGGTACCGACTTCGGTGCCGCTTTCGAGCGAGTCCTTGATATTGCCCTTGCCGGTCAGCACGTTGCCCGCGGCGAACACTGCCGTCGGACCGTCCATCAATAGGCCGATCTTCTGATCGACGTAGGCGTACGTCTCGCCCTTGCGCGCGATTCCGGGAATCGGCTCCGGGATGCTCCCGATCGAGCTGATGGTCAGGCTGGCGCGCGCGGTCTCGGTGTCGCCGGGGAGGATTCTGACCTGGTTGTCTTCGACTTCGGTCACGCTGAATTGAACGCCGGTCATCGCGCCGTTTTCGACAATTACTCCACTGGGAGCGCGCAGCTCCTGGAACTCGAACAGAAATTTGCGCATCGCCTTGTCCAGAATCTTGCCGCGCGCCGCACGCATCGCTTCGGCCCGCTTGGGGGTCGCATCGGGCGCGATATCCGACAGCGGCATGTCCAGAATCCGGCGGCGGTAATAGAGCTTGCACGGCGCAACCGCCAGGTCGGCCCATTTGAGGTTGCGCGCCGCCAGAATCGGCTCGATACCCTCGCGCTCCAAGCGCAGCATATCTTCGGAGATACCGCGGGCGGCGAGTGCGCGCAGCGTAATCTCGATTTGCAGCACCTTGACCACGTCGATCGAGGCAAGTCCTCCGCCCACCACGATCGCGCCGGGGGTCAGTTCATAGCGCGGCCCGGCGTAGGAATTCTCGTTGTAATGATTGAACCAGTAAATAAGTTTGTTCTGATAGATCAGGCCGCGGTCGATGTATGCGTCCGCACCCTCGACCGGGAAAGCGCGGTCACGCCATGCGCCATGGGCCAGCACGATTGCGCTCAATCCCCATCGCGTCCGCAGCTCTTCAAAACTCAGGTCGCGGCCCAGCCCGGTCAACGGAACGTAAGCGATATTCGGATGGACGAGGCGATCGTTGATCTCGGCGTACTCGTCTTTGCGCTGCTTGACGTGCCATCGCGGCAGCCCGTCTTCGATTTTGCCGTAGGGCCTCGGATTCTGCTCGAAGACCACGACGAGCACGCCTCGATTGGCAAGGATCCGCGCGATCTCCGAGCCGGCGGTGGCGGCTCCTACCACGGCGATCACGTGGCGCGGCGAATTATTCGATGACTCCGTCATAAGCGAAGTATCTGATTAGCCTGCCGGCGCGACTGGCGCAATCGTTCCAGACGCGGCGCGGCGCACGCGGGCGCCGATGCGCAGGGCCCGCGCAATGTAAGCCTGCGCGCGCATCGCAGGCGCCAGATACGGCCTCGTCTTGCACACGCGCGACGTGCGTGGTTTCCTGATTGGCGGCACTTGAACCATGCGATCCTCAAAAATCCTTTCGCCCGCGGCTTTCGCGATGTTGGCCATGATGCTCGCCGGATGCATCGCCACCTACGCCCCATACAGTGCGGCTGGCGGCGGCACCGAAGCGGCACAAGGGGAACAGCACGATACGCCCTACCCTGCGCAGGACACCTTCGTGATGACTCAGGACGTGTTGCGCGGCGAAGGGGTTTTGTTCGATGTCAGGCCCGATGATCAGGTTGTTACGAACTGGCGGCCATCCGACAAGGGGGCGGGAATCTTCGGCGGCATACTTGGAGTGAATCCGCAGTATAGGTACGAAATCGAAGTCGTTCCGACTGGAACCCGCACCAGCCGCATCGTCGCGAATCTACAGACCGAGGACATCCCCGACTCCGATCTGAATGCGTATCTGCCGACCAAGCGGCTCGATCTGTTCGCCAAATTCGATCAGCTTGCGGCCAATCTGCCGCCACCGTCGCCGACCCCGCGCGAGGGCGGAGTCAATTTCGCCTTGCTCCCGGGCGAGGATTTACCCGCCCTGGCCAAACGCGCCACCGGCGACGAAAAGAACTGGCGGCAAATCGCGAAGGATAACGGGATTAAGTCGCCCACCGATTTGAGCGGCATCGACACAATCTGGGTGCGCGACAATCTGCTGCCCACCCGCAAGGGGAGCCCTGCTGCACCCTGAGGCTCACCATCGCGCAACGCCGGGCTGCGTCGGCGCGCATCACGCGCGCCCCGACGGTGGTCGATCGACGCGCAAAGAAACGCGCGCCACGTCGGAAGACGGGCGCGCGCATGCGGCTTATGTGAGCCAGTTAGTCGCTGACCCTCGCGAAGTCGGAGGGATCGTATTCCGGGCACAATCCGGACGGACTAACTGCGGCGACCACCGCCAAAAACTGCTCGAAGGTCATCTGCAAATTCAAAAATCCGCCCTGGCAGAAGACCCATCCGTAATAGTCAAGAATCTCGTCGGGGATCGCGACCGGAAGCCGCGGCAGCGTGCTCACCGTCGGGAACGGCCGCGGGTCGTCCGCATGGCCCGCGTTCCACAGCCTGGAACGCGAGGCGCTCACCTCTTCGTCAACAATACTGCCTTCCCTAAGCGGGATGACTTTAGCGCGTGCGCTGCCATTCATCGCCTTCCAGACCTCCTAAGTATGCTCAACCCGACCGGCACTCGACCTGGCAGCTCAATTGTAAACCACGGCATGCTCCGGTCAAGCGAAATCGCCATCCTCGAAACCCCCGGAAACGACTTATTTGCAGGGTTCGCGCTGGATGAAATGGTTCCTGCCAACCGCCTTTTCGCGCTATGCGCCTAATATAACTATGTTTTCGACTTTTCAAGCGGTCGTCTTGGGAGCTGTCCAGGGACTCACGGAGTTCCTGCCCGTCTCCAGTTCCGCCCATCTGGTCCTGATCCCGTGGATATTCGGGTGGCAGGATCCCGGCCTTGCCTTCGATGTGGCGCTGCATCTGGGAACTCTGGTCGCCTTGATCGTCTATTACTGGCGCCAGTGGCTGTCGATGGCGGCCTCGGTTGTCAACGGCGACGCGCCACAGCGCCGCCTTCTGACCCTGCTGATCATCGCGTCGATTCCGGGCGCGATTATTGGACTCGCCCTCGAGAAGCCGGCCGAGACTCTCTTTCGTGAGCATAAGCTATGGATTGGTATCGCTTTGGGTGTTCTTGGCATCATTTTATGGTTTGTAGATAAATATAGGCCGAAATCGCGAACAATCCGCGAGCTAACCGTGCTCGATGCGGTCGTAATCGGCCTTAGTCAGGCGCTGGCTATCTTTCCCGGCGTATCACGCTCAGGCGCGACCATCACGATGGCGCGTTTGATGGGTATCGAACGTCAGGACGCGGCGAATTTCTCCTTCCTGATGGCGACGCCGATAATCGCCGGGGCCGGGATGGTCGAAGGCCGCAAGATTCTGCACGCCGGGATGACCGCGCAGGTTGGATGGGGGTTTATCGCGGCGGCGGTGTTTGGCTTGATCGCGATTGTGGGTCTGGTGCGATTCGTCAAGACGCGCACCTACCTGCCATTCGCATGGTACCGCGTCGCGCTTGCAGCGGTGGTGATTGCGCTTGTGGTTACGCGCGCCTGAACCGGCGCCCTGAACAAACGATGGACCACGAGGCCTCCACTGTATCTCCCGCCGGCGCAGTGGCTCGTGCCGAAGGGTTAGGACGCGCGTTTAGAATTGGCGTCGCGCTGGCGATTACGAACACCATCATCGGGGCCTCGCAGCCGGGGCTGACCCGCTGGGGCGCCGTGCATCTGGATCCTCTGCTGTTCTGCACCGGGGCGGTCGTGGTGGCGGCGCTATGCAGCGCCGTCGCGATGCTGCGGCATCGTGAGTTGGGCTTGCTCATCGACCCGCGCTTCCGGATGCGGATTTTTGCGATGTCGATGGTCGGGTCGGTCGCGACCAGCCTGACGCTGACGTTCGGACTAACCCGAATCGACGCGATCGCGGGCACGATCCTGCTCCAGACCGAGCCGGTTTACTCGCTGATATTGGCGATGATCGTGGTGGGCGAACGCCCCTCGGCGCGCCAGCTTCTTGCGACCGCGATAATCCTGGTCGGAATCGGCTCGGTGTTCGGCGCAAGGGGCGGGTTCACCCCGCTGTGGGCGGCAGGCTTGGTGTTTTGCACGCCGATGTTCTGGCAGATCTCGCACGTGATGGGGCTCCGGATGATGCCGCCGCTAAAGCCGATAACCGTCACCGCCGGCAGGATGATCTACGCGGCGTTGGCGCTGTCCGCGATGCTGCTTGCGACGCGGCCGGCGACGCTCGCGCAACTCGCGAACCTGCCCGCGCTGGGGGTAATCCTGGCGTCGGGGTTTTTCGTTTACTTCCTTAGCTCTCTCACCTGGTACGGCGCGATCAATCGGCTGTCGCTGGCGTGGACGACGGCGCTCGTGGTGCCGGGAATCCCGATGCTCTCGATACTGTTCGCGGTTATATTTCTGGGCGAAACCGCGACCCGCCGCGAAATCATCGGGGTGCTAATCGCGATCTCAGGCGTGCTCGCGCTGGTCTTGGGCGCCGACGCGCATCGGCGGCATCCGGAAACGCGGGCGGAATACGCCGAAGCCGCCGAAGCGATTCATCAGCCGATCACGTAAAGCGCGCCCCAGCCGGCCGGGCGGCTGGCAAGGCCCTGGCCAATACTAACTCGCAAGCCGGGCCGCATAGCAACTGCATAATCAATCGCTCGCTCGCCGAATCCCGGCGCTAACTGGTTTTCCACCGCTTGACCGACACCACCGCTGTAGCCTCCTGTTGAAGGATGACTACACCTCCGGTTTGTCCCCCGCGCTGAGCGCACCATGAACGGGCACAGCAACACGTCCCGAGTTTGCGGATTTACACTAGTTCCAGCCGAATTTGGCGGCCCACGGCCACGGCTGCTTTGCGGAGCGTGCTCAACGTGACCGCGTCGTAGTCGGGATCGAGCAAACGGTCGAGCGCGGCGCGGCTGGTGCGCATCCTCCGCGCCATTTCCGCTTTGGAGAAATGTCTCTCCTTAATGGCGGCTTCAAGCTGCCGGGCGAGAACGCGCTTGATGGCGCTCGCGGTTACTTCCTCGTAGATGCCCTCCTCGCGGAGCCAGCTATCGAAGGATGATCCGATATGTTTCTTGTTCATGTGCCAGCTCCTTTCATTCGTTTAAGTGCCAGCGCGAGTTCGCGTTGCGCGGTCTTTTGAGTCTGCTTGATAAAGCCGTGAAGCAGCACCATACTCCCCTGGTTCACGCAGAACAGAACCCGCGCAATACGGCCGCGCGGCAAGCTGCTCCGGACTTCCCACAATTCGCGGCCAAGCGAGCGAACGCGCGGCATGCCGATAGGCCATGAAAACTCAACCTCCTTGATGTCCTCACCGATCGCCTTCCGGTCTTCCGGCTCAAGGCCCTTCAGCCACTCACGCACCGGCTCGCGCCCGCTGTCGGAGCGGTAGAAGCGCGCAGGCAAGCGCTTGGGAACCGGATTCACGGGGCACAGTACCATTGTTGGTACGTATTGTAAATCCGCTTTCGAGGCGCGGCGCTCTCCCGAAGGATCTTATCTCGCGCTTTATCCAGGTCGTTCATCGGCCAAATCCTCAACACGTCATGGGCATGCACCGTCGGGATTACCAGATCTAAAATTACGCGAAGATCCAGACCAAGGGGGCTAAAGACCCAAGAAGTTATAAGGTTCTGGCCACACGGAAACCGACGAAGGTGAGGCGATGGCCCGTGTTGAGCCCGTCGCGAAAGGCGGACTGCAGGATGGCGCGGTCGAGGTCGTTCCAGGAGCCGCCACGCAGATCCCGCGGCCCACAGTCGCCCGATGTCCAAGTCGTTCCGTCGTCCGGCGCACCCGCATAACCTGCGTTCCAGCAATCTTCCGTCCACTCCAAAACATTGCCCGCCACGTCGTACAGCCCAAAGGCGTTCGCCGGATAACTCCCTACCGGCATCGTGGCAGTGTGATGGCAGGCCCTACGGTCATAGCAGGCGTGCGAACAGGCCTCGTCCCCATCGTCGCCCCACCAGTATTTAGTGGTGGTCCCTGCCCGCTCCGCGTATTCATACTCCGCCTCCGAGAGCAATCGATAACTCTTCACGGTCTTCGTGCTCAGCCATTTCACATGGGCCTTCGCGTCATTCCAGTTCACACTCACCACTGGGTCTCTGCCGGTCTGGGAAATACCCGGATTCTCCCAGTCATCGTTGCTGTGCCGGGTCGCCTTCACAAACCGCGCGTATTCGTCACGCGTGACCGGGTACTTGCCGACCGCGAATTTCTGCCCGATCGTCACCTGGTGCGTGGGTGTTGCATTGGTAATGGTATCGTCACCCATGTTGAAGCCTCCTGCCGGAACCACCACCATCTCCGGAGACTCGGCGCAGTCTCTAAAGGTCCTGCCCGGCTGCTTTTCCTGTTCTTTCTTCAGCTCGGCGAGCTTGAGCGGACGGGCCTGCGCCTCCGCCAGCTTCGCCTGCGCCGCCTGCTGGCTCTGCTGGAAATACTGATAGCCAAATGCACCCGCCGCGCCGACGACGAGCAGAGCGGCGAGTCCCGCTGCTGCGCGCGGCCATCTGCGGCGTTTCGATCTCACGACCACGACCGGCTTAAGTTGTGCGCTGCAACACGGGCAGACCACGGCGTTGGAGGGGATGCCGCGCTGCGCGGCTCGGCGTCGCCCTCGTACTGCTCGGGCGGCGCATGTCCCTGGCTGCCGATCATCGTGCCGGTCTTCTTGGGCACGAACAGACGCGCGATGCCGAAGTCGATCAGCTTCACGCGTCCGTCCGGCAAGAGCATGACGTTGGCCGGCTTGAGGTCGCGGTACACGATCGGCGCATTGTGCGTATGCAGGTATTCGAGCGCGTCGAGCACCTGGAGCGCGAGGTCAACAACCAGCTTCTCATCGAGCGGCTTAGCTGGGGCGGCTGCAAGCCTCTGCTCCAGCGTCTCGCCCTCGAGGTACTCCATCACCAGGCAATGCCGGTTGCCCTCGCTCAGGCGATCATAGACGCGGACGATACGGTCGTGGGCGAGGCGCGCGAGTATGTCGGCCTCGCGGGCGAAGGACTGGGCGGCGGCCTGTTTCTCTTTCGGGTCGGTGAACGAGTCGGTCATCTCGGCGACCGCGCATAAGCGGTTGGACAGGCGCGTGTCTTCAGCGAGATAGACTCGCTTCATGCCGCCGCTGCCGAGCAGGCGCGTGACCTTGTAGCGATTGCCTACGAGAGTGTTGGGAGCGATCACCGGCGCCGATTCCCCCCTGTCTGCCAGCCGCGGTGATTATAGTCGGCGCCAATCCACACCCAATTGCAATTCATGGCTCGGGCGTGCTCGCGTTGGTGCTGGGCGCCGACGCCCGGACACCCCGGCCGAAGCCGCCGAAGCGATCCATCAGCCGATCACGTAACCCATCGAGGCAGGTGCGGCGCGCAATTGACTATCGGCGCGGCGTGGTCTTAAGTGGGCGCATCACACGCTTGCGCGGCGCGGCGACGCGCGCGGCGGGGCGGACATCGCGGAAATAAACAAAGAGGAACAATCCGATGGCGCGAATGATCAGGCACGACAAGAATTCCCCTTACGAAGTTCCCGCAGGCACCGAGCTTCCGGTCTATATCTGCGCCTGCGGGCTCTCGAAGAACAAGCCGTTCTGCGACGGCACCCACAAGAAGACCCGCGACGAGAATCCCGATGACACCTATCTCTACGACGACACGGGCCGCGTCCGCGTGATCAAGCAGTATTAGCGCGAGCTTGACGCTAGCCCGCATTTGACGAATGACCGGCGGGACGCCGGTCCTACTGGCGGAAATTTTCTTGCAGTGGGGCCGCCGTCCCGGCGGCCTCTTCTCGCGCGCAGTTTGGCCGCGTCACGACGCGCGGTTCTTTCTGTGCGCCACGACCGTCTTCACCAGCCGGGGCAGGATTTCGGCCGATCCGCCGCGCAGGCTGATATCGCACAGCGGGGTCAGCTCGGACTCGTAGAGGTTGACCTCGATCATGGTTCCGCCCCGCTCTTTTATTTCGAGCGCGAATCCAGCCGCCGGATAGACCGTTGCCGAGGTTCCCGCGACGATCACCAGGTCGGAACGCGCCGAGTGTTCGGCGCACAGTTCGAGCATGTCGGGCGGAATCGGCTCGCCGAACGAAACCGTGTCGCTCTTGAGCAGGCCTGCGCATTCCGGGCATCGCGGCGGCAGCGTCGCAAGATCGATTTGCTCGCGGCGAAAGCGCAGGCGGCATTCGAGGCATCGGATGAGCTTCCAGTTGCCGTGAATCTCCGCCATCGCGCGCTGCCCGGCCTGGCGATGCAGATCGTCGACATTCTGGGTGATGACGAAGCGCAGCACGCCCAGCGCCTCGAGTTCCGCCAGCGCCAGGTGACCGGGGTTCGGCATAGCATCCGTCAGCGGCTTGTAGAACTCGTCATTGCGGGAACTTAAGCGTTCTTCCCACGCCTTTTTCGGATCGGCGAGAAAGCGCTGATAGCCGTTCATCGGCGGCTCGCCATATTTGGTCCACAAACCGCCGGGGCCGCGAAACGGCGGGATGCCGCTTTCGACCGACATCCCGGCGCCGGTCAGAGCGATCGGATAATCGGCGTCGAGGATCATCGCGGCGGCGCGCTCGACCAGCGCGTCAGCGGTCTTTTGATCGTGTGCTTGCACCACTGTGGTTCTCCGCTCCGTCCCGGCGCGGCGTCAGCTCACCACGCAGGAGATGAACGTGAACGCATACGCGGCGACCCCGGGGTCGGCCGCCTTGAGCTCGAACGCGCCGGAAATCACCGAGTCATTCGCAATCAGGTTGTACATCCGGGGCCGGTCCACCGTCACGATCGGATGGCCGCTCGCGGTCTTCACATCATCGCCGAGCTTTTGATCCGCGTCCGCCAGGATCTCGACTTGCACCACCGCGCCCGCTGGCGGCGCCATCACCAGATTCACGTCCTTTGACGTGTAGCGCAGCGCGATCGACGCGCCCGCGGCCTCGGCACGGGCGGATTCCTGCTCGACGCGCCATCGCCCGCCAAGGTAAGGCATCCCTTCGGCGTGACGGCCCGGATCGGTGTAGTCATGCGCGCGATCCCGGACGGCGCCCTCCGGATTGCCGAACTGGCCGCGCGCGTGACCGAGATAAAGCTCGGGCGTCACGCGGTAGCATACCGCGCCGGGCTGATCCGAATCGCGCACCGGATCCATCGGCGGCGGCAGGCTGAGCGCGGGATTCAGCTCGCGCAGGGCGGACTGGATCGCGAGTTCGGATTCGCGATAGCCGCCCTCGCCGAAATGGTAGTAGTGGATACGCCCCTTGGAATCGACCAGATATTTGGCCGGCCAGAAGCGATTCGAGTAAGCGCGCCAAATGGCGTACTCGTTGTCGAGCACGATCGGGTAGTCAAGTCCGAACTCCGCGGCCGCGGCTTTGACGTGCGAGCCCTCGCGCGCGAAGCTGAATTCGGGCGCGTGCACCCCCACCACGACCAGGCCGTCGGTGGCGTAGCGCCGGCTCCATCCCGCGACATAGGGCAGCGTGCGGATACAGTTGACGCAGGTGTAATCCCAGAAATCGACCAGCACGACGGCCTTGTCGCGCAGCGCTTTGATCGATACCGGACCGCCCTGAATCCAGCTTCCGCCTTCGAGCTCCGGCGCATAGATCGTCTCGGAAAGATTTGGCATCTCGGCTCCTCGCTCGCCCCTCGGCGCGCCCGAGCGTAGCACAAGCCGCCCGACGCGATGAAGCCGAACCGGCGGCTCCCGATTGACGTGCGGCGCCGCCACGCGCTAGTCAGCGGCGCATGAGCATCGTCGAGATCCAGGTGGTCGCGGCCCAGTCGCCTGCCGAGTTGGCGGCGGCCTACTCAATTCGCCGGCGGGTGTTTATCGTCGAGCAGCACGTACCGGAAGAGATCGAACTTGACGCCGACGACCGCCGCGCGTTTCACGCGCTCGCGATGCGTGGCGGGCAGGCGGTAGGATGCGGCCGCTATGTCGAGCACGAAGCGGGCGAGATCAAGATCGGCAGGATGGCGGTGCTGCGCGAGCTGCGCGGAACCGGAGTTGGCCGCGCGGTGCTCGAGTTCCTGATCCGCACCGCCCGCGAACGCGGCTATCATCGAGCAATCCTGCACGCGCAAATCACCGCCGAAGGATTTTACCTGCGGCAGGGATTCACGCCGGTTGGCGAAATCTTCGACGAGGCTGGAATCCCGCATCGCGCGATGACCCGGGATCTGTGAGTACGCCGCATGCATTTGGATCTGACTCGGCATAGCTCAACCGCTATCGCACGCTCGGCGATTTCCATCAGCGCCTCGCGGTGGGTTCGTTGCGTTTTTTGTCATTTTGAGAGGCGGCACGGCGGCCCGCTTTCCGATTCTGCGAACTTTGCTTGCGTGATTGATCTGACCGCGTGATGAGTCCATGGAATCAATTTTTCCATAGATCGCAACTAAGAATAAGAGAATAAGGCTGAACAGTTCAGCCATGAACAAATCTGGCAAAAAATCTAACGATCGTTAGACAGCCACCCTCTCTCATAAGGAACCTCTCGATAATAGGCGGGGTCTCGTCCGTCATCCGGAACAGAGTGAAGAATCTCCGCGAAGCGATTAGTGCGAAGAGCCATGGTTGGTTGCACTAATCGCTTCGCGGAGATCCTTCGCCTACGGCTCAGCATGACAACAACGGAGGACTTGCAAAAAAATCGGTAGCCTCTGCACAAGGAGACGAAGCTTGAACTTCCGGCGGTTGACAAATATCGCTACACATATGTAGCGTAACGGTCGTATCTATTTTGCCTCGTGGCGTGCGCGCACGCTGCCGAGGGAGGAGTTACTACAATGGGCAAACTCGAGAAAAAGGTGAGCCTGATCACGGGCGCGGCGTCGGGTATCGGTGCTGCCACCGCAAACTTATTTGGCGCTGAAGGCGCGAAAGTCATCGTCCCTGACATCGACGAAGAAAATGGCCGTCGGATTGCCGCGGAAATCGGAACCTCTGCTGTGTTCCACAAAACCAATGTCGGCGAGCCTGCCGAGGTCGAGTCGATGGTGAAGTTTGCATTTGAGCGGTTCGGCCGGCTCGATGTGCTGCACAACAACGTGGCCACGGCCGGTTCGGTCGCTCCCGTCGGCGAGATGTCGGTCGAAAGTTGGCAGCGCGCGATCACGGTAACGCTTTCCGGCGTGTTTTACGGTATGCGCTGGGCCCTGCCACGAATGGTTGCGCAGGGCGGCGGGGTGATCGTTAACACTGCGTCGGTTTCCGGACTGGCTGCGGATTACATGCTCGGCGCCTACAACGCGGCGAAGGCCGGCGTGATCAATCTGACTCGCACCGCCGCGATTGAGTACGCGCGGAAGAACATCCGTGTGAATGCTGTCTGTCCCGGCAGTATCGCCACCCCTCCTCTCGTGCGCGCTCTGGGCGAAGGCGAGGGACGACGACTCCTTGAAGACCATCATCCAATCGGCAGGCTCGGGCTTCCCGAGGAGATCGCGCGGGTCGTGTTGTTTCTGGCCAGCGACGATTCTTCCTTCATGACCGGAAGCATTGTAGTCGCCGACGGTGGTATCAGCGCGCATACCGGACTCTTCGGACATCCGCTCTAGGAAAGAGTGTATTCAACGTGAAAGCTTCGGCGGATATTGCCGTTCAGAAAGCGAACAAAACAAGGAGCGGTCCGGGACGTCCGCGCAGCAAAGCGGCAGATCGAGCGATTTTGCGAGCCGCCCTGAAGGTGTTTATTGAACGAGGAATTGAAGGCTCAACTTTCGAACAGATCGCCGACGCCGCCGGCGTCGCTCGAACGACGCTATATCGCAGATGGTCCTCGAAGGAGGATCTGATTGCGCAAGCTATTGCCTCCGCACGGGGGACGGCCGAGCGCCAAACAATGAATCGCGTGAAGCTGAGCGGGTCGCCTGAACCGCTGATCGATGCGCTCGCTGCGACATTTGCGAGCCCCGACTACAAGGAACTCGCGGCCCGGCTGATTGGCTCCGTCCCGCACAATCCTGAGTTGATGGCGGTGTATTGGAGAGATTACTTGCTCCCGCGTCGCCGCCTGGTTCGCCGGCTGCTTGAAGGCGTCGTACGCGCGAAGCGCGAACCCGAGATCATCCTGGACCTCATCAGCGGCGCGATTATTCATCACCTTTTCGTTCGTCCGGGCGAACGGACGCGCGCCGAAATGCGTTCGTACCTGGCCCGCGTGCTCGACGAACTCGGCCTGAGTCGAAGGCCAAGTAAAGACGCTCCGAGATAACGGAGTGAAGGATGACAGCATCGGAGGACTTGCGAAAAAATCGGCAGCCTCGTGGCGGAACGGTCTCTGACCTGCTCAGTGCGGCAGGATGCGTTTTGCGCCCAGGTAGACTTGATAGCGCTCGTGCTCGGCGAATTCTTCGAGGGTCCAGATGGCCGGAGTTCCTACCTGGTTGCTCAGATGGATTGCGCGGCGCTGGCCCAGATAGACCGCGACGTGCGCGCCCCACGCGCGGCGGGTTCGGTTGAACAGGAGCAGGTCGAGCGGGCGCAGCCTGACGACACGGCGCGTGAAGCGCTTGTCGCGCCACAGGTCGCTCGAGCGTAAGTCCGGGACTGCGAGCCCATCGTGGCGCAGCAGTTCGTATGCGAAATGCTGGCAGTTCGCGCCGTGGGCGAGACCGCGCAGTTTGGGCGCGCCCGGATGACGCGCGCCGTTATATTGGACGCGGAGAAACCGCCGCGGGACACCGATCGATCGCGGAGCCGTCACTGCAATTGCGCGATAAACTCCGTTATAGTGCTTGCGACGGCGGCGGGGTCTTCGAGAATCACATGATGATGCGCTGCCGCAATTTCGACCAGGCGCACGCGGGGATTCGAGTCGCGCGCCGCCGCGGCCGCATCCGCCGTCATGATGCGGCTGCGCTCGGCGCGGATCAGCAGCGTGGGAATCGCAATCGCCTTGATCGTTTCAATCACGTCGATTCCGTCGCTGCCGAAAAAACTCTCGCGATCGAACTTGAGCGTCCAGCGCCCGTCGTCAGTGCGTGCAAGGCTCCGATGCGCGATCGCGCGCAGGATCTCGGGCGCAATCCCGCCTTCATCAGGCATCAGCCGAAAGCGCGACTGCGCGGTCTCCAAATCCGGATAGGTCACGGTCGGCAGCGCCTTCAAGCGCCTGATATAACGATCGCGGCCCTTGCTCGACTTGATCGCCACATCGACGGCGGCCACTCCGCGCGCAAGCTCGCCATGATCCCGCGCGAAGGCAAGCGTGCTGATTCCACCCATGCTGTGGCCGACGACGAACGGCTTATCGCCCTGACGGGCCACGTGCGCGGTGAAGGCCGCGATATCGCGCGCGTAGTCGAGCGGAGAGTAAGCAGGCGGCCGGACCCATTCGCTGTCACCATGGCCGCGCTGATCGAGCGCGAGTATCCGCAGCCCCGGCGGCATCAGGCTCGCGACCGGCTCCCACCACCACGCGTTGGCGGAATTTCCGTGCAGCAGGATCACCGTGGTCTGCCCGGCCGGGTTCCATTCCAGGTAATGAAGACGCGGCGCGGCGTTGTAGATATGGCTCTTCGGCTCGCTCATCGCGCCACCGCGGACTGGGGCGGGCGCGGTTTCACAGGAACCGCATCGGCGGATTGCCCGCGCCGCCATAATCAGGGCAGTTCGCAACCAGACCGTTGGCTTTGAGGCGTCGCTCCTTCATTGGATTCCCCGCAATTGGATTCGCATCGGGTACCGGCGGATACATCGCATAATCAATGGCCGCGCGGAAGCGGCTTTGCAACCCGACCGGTTCATGGCACCATCGAATACAGGCACCTGATGCACCCGCTCGTGACCATGCGCCCCGCCTTCGCCTTCCGCTATTTAGTCGCGTTCGCCGTTATGGCGATTGCGCTTGCGCTTCCCTGCCGCGCGCACGCGCAGGATTCCTCCTCGAACGCCGCCAAGGCGCGGTCGCTGGTCGATGCCGCGATAAAAATGTCCAACAGCGACGAGGCGGTGAAACTGCTCTGGCAGGCGACCGAAATCGATCCTACGCTCCAGGACGCCTACGTCTATCTTGGGCTCTATTATAATTCGCGCTCGGACTTCGCCAATGTCGTCAAGGTTTACCAGAAGCTGGTGAAGTACGAGCCGAACCAGACCAGTGCGTACCTGAATATCGGCGAGGCGTACATGTCGTTTTCGCCGCCGCGCACGGGCGACGCGCTGGTTTACTATCGCAAGGCGTACGAAGTCGATCCCAAAAACACCTTTGCCGCGCTCAGGATTGGACAGATTCTCGCCCAGAACGGAAATCACGACGACGCGATCAAGTTCCTGCGCCAAGCTCTCGCCGACACCGCCAACTCCAACGTCTCCTCGCAGGCGGAAAAGACTTTGCGCGACATGAACGCGCTCTAGATGCGCGGGCTACGGCTGCGCCGAGGGCGCCGGTGAGGCGGACAGTGGCGCGCCGGCGGCGCCGCCGCCTTCGGGGCGCATCGCGGGCGGCGCGAACTCACGATCGAATTGCCGCTGCTGCTCGGGCGTCAGCACCGCACGCATCTGCTCGTAGGCCTGCAAAAGTTGCGCACGCCGTGCGCGCTGAAAATGATTGCGCAACTGCATCACGCGCAAGCGCGTATCCTGCATGATGTCCAGAACCTGCTCGCGCTCGGCGGGGGTCAGGTGCAGGTCGTGATTCATACGCGCGACCACCCCTTGACCCGGCACGCGCAGATAGCGGTACCGATACGCGAGCGTGCTGATCGTGAACCCGACGAGCAGGCTCGCCGCGATCGCGAAGACCATCGGCCATGAAAAATTGTACTTACCCGGCAAGATCGTCGCTCGAATCGGGCAGCTCGGGACCAAACAACGGCTGCCCCGACTGGTCCTGTGGATTGGTCAATGCCTCGCTCAGCGACTGCGCGGGCGCCGACGCGGCGAAATATGCGCCGGTCGATGCCGCAAGGAAAATCAGCGCCGACGCGCACATCGCAAGCCATCGCCGCCGCGCTCCGTAGCTCGCGTTGATCCGCGGCGCCGATGCGCGCGCGCGCGGCTCGAAAGTGAACTCGCGCGGCGCCGCGGCGCCGGAAACCGCCGCGCTTTCACAGTGCAGCACGGGCGCGGTTAGCGCAAAGACGCGAAAGGCCTGGCCGCATTTGGCGCACCGGTCCAGATGCGCGTTGAGCGCGGCACGGCGATCGGCGGACAGCTCGCGCCGCCAGAACGCCGGAAAATCATGCCGGGCTTCGAAACAGTTCATGGCTTCAACCTGTGCCGCGCGATTTGCAGACGCTCCGCCTGCTGGCGCATCGCCTGCCGGGCGCGAAATGCGCGAATCTTGACCTTCGCCGCGCTCCAGCCCATCGCCTGCGCAATCTCGCGGACGTTCATCCCCTCGCTATCCTTCATAATGACAACGGTGCGATCCTCGGGTTTCAGCGTCTCGAGCAGGCGATGCGCCAGAGCGTGCGCCTCGCGGCGCTGTTCGGCTTCAGCGACGATTTGCTCGGGGGTCGCTTCACTGACCAGGTGCATCCACTGGACCTCCGGAGCGGTGAAGTCGCCGACCAGCTCCTCGGGACGCCGCCGCCTGCGCCGCAATTCGTCATAGCACAGGTTCGTAACGATCGCGCGGAGCCATCCCCCGAACGGCAGCTCCTTGCGATACGTGGAAAGTCCAGTGTAAGCACGGATGAAACACTCCTGCGCCAAGTCGCGCGCAATCTCCGGGTCCGAGAAAAACCGCTGGCATAGCCGCTCGACGCGGGCGCGATGCCGCATCGCCAGCTCGGAGAATGCCGCGGGCTGTCCGCTCAGCGCGTCGGCAATCAACTCGTCGTCAGGCCGGGAGACCAATCTCCACCCTAACTTCCTGCTCGCGGCGAGACGCAGCATAGCTGTTCTCTAATACGATCACGCCGCAATGCGGTTACAAAGCGTTTAGCTGATTGAAACCCCGCCTCACCTGGCGTGCTCCCGAGCCAGCCAAAGAGCCGCGCGGTTCGGGTTCTATCGGCCGGGAGGCGGAAGACCGGCCCGCGCGAGATCCTCGGGAGTGTCCAGATCGAGGGTGACGCCTGGGTCATCCACATCGCTATAGACGATCCGGGCGGGCGTCGCGTTTACCACCGCGCGGGCGCCCTGTTCGGGCGACGCGGCAAACAGTTCCGGAAAGATCGAGCGATCGAACAGCACCGGATGGCCGCGGCGCCCTGCCGCACGGGCGATCACGATCGGGCCGCTCGTGCGGCGGTAGGCCTCGGCAAGCGCAAGATAGGTCGAGCCCTGTACGAGGGGATGATCGGCCAGATGGACCATCGCGGCGCTCGCTTGCGGCGCCAATGCTCCCAGTCCAACTTTCAGAGACGAGAGCTGGCCCTGCGCATAGTCGAGATTTTGGGCGATCACGACCCGTGGGTCGGTGGGAATCGCGGCGCGAATTCGGTCGGCGTGGGCGCCGAGGACGATTACGACGCGCTCGACCGCCGGCAGGATCATCCGCAGGGTGTGCGCGATAAAGGTTTCGACCCCGATCTGGAGCAGCGCTTTGGGAAAGCCCATCCGGCGCGACTCGCCGGCGGCAAGCAGAATCGCGTCGATACGGTATCGATCCACGTCAGGGGCGCGGGCGCAGGCGTCCGGACTTGACCCCGAGGTTCGAGCCGTCGCGGGCGCCGCCGCGGCGTTCGCGGACGATCTCGGCGATAATCGACACCGCGATTTCCTCGGGGGTCTCGGCGGCGATATCCAGACCGAGCGGCGCGTGGACTTCGCCGAGCAACTCGGCCGCGATGCCCATCGCGCCGATTCGTTCGAGCGTGGCTTTGACGCGCCGGCGCGATCCGATCATCCCGATGAACGCGCCGCGGCTGCGCCGGAGCGCGGCCACGATAACCTCTTCGTCGAACGAATGGCCGCGGGTGACGGAGACCAGGTAGCAGTGGCAATCGAGTTCAAGCGCCTCGATCGCCGCGCCGAAGGGGCGCACGATAATTTCGTCGGCGGTGGGAAAGCGCTCACGATTCGCGAACGAGGCGCGATCGTCGATCACTGTGACATGGAAGCCCAGCATCGAGCCGAGCGTCGCCAGCGGCTGCGCGATATGGCCGGCCCCGGCGATCACCAGGCGCTGCGCGCTCACGACCGGATCGAGAAATAATCGCGGTGCGCCGCTTGGTTCGATCCGTGCAACCGGGTTGGCGCCGCCATTCTCGCTGATCTCGACCAATGCCGCGGTTCCGTCGGCGGCGCGCGCCGCGAGCTGCGCAAGCGTGCGCGGCGCGATCTCGAGCGGCGCGGCGACGGCGCCGTTTGGGGCGCCAGGGTCGAGCACCACGCGCGCGCCGATTGCCGCGGTGGGCGTCGCGCCCGGATCAACCAGGGTGATCAGCGCCGCTGGGCGGCTGTGCGCCGCCGCGTCGTGCAGGCGCCGTGCGGTTTCGAGGTCGGCATGCGGGTCCCAGATATCGACGAACACATCCATGATTCCGCCGCAGGTGCCGATTTCCTTCTGGTCGAAGTCTCCTGTCAGATCGACTTCGGCCAGACGCGCGCCGTGACCCTCCTCGAGCAACAGACGCGCCTTACGGAAGACCTCAGCCTCGCCGCACCCGCCGCCGATCGTGCCGAACTGGCCGTCGGCGCGCACGATCATTTTCGCGCCAATCTCGCGCGGGGTCGAGCCGCGCACGTTGATCACGGTCGCGAGCGCGAACCGCGCTCCGGCTTCAAGGGTGCGCAGCGCCTCACCCCATATTTGATCGGATCCGACCATCTTCCTGTAATCAACCGTATCAAATGCGGGCGGGTCAAAAAAACGCGGATTACGAGGACGATCCCGCGCGGGCGGCTAGTTCAGCAGCTCGGTGGCAAGCGCGTTGGCCTTTACCAGATCGTTCTGCGCGGAGCCGAAGTCACCGGCGCCGATTTCCCGCTCGGCCCTGGTGTCGAGCGCCTCGGCATCCGCAAGCTGCTTGCGCCGGGCCGGGTCGGTAGGACCCTCGTCGCGGACGTGTGCGATTTTAAGCGAGACCTCGCGCTCGAGATTGGCGAGATCCGCGGGCTGCTTCAAGTTCGAGCCACCGGCGCCGGCGGATACGGCGCAGGCCAGGATTGCGAGATTCCCGAGGACTGCGAGAATTACAAGGATCGCGGGATTGATTTGCTTCGGCATCCGGACCGCGATTGTGCACGGTTCGCGGGCGAATATCCAATCCTTGGTCAGAACAGCGGATCGCCGTTCGTGCCGGAATCTTTGACGTTGGCGCCCTGAAGGCCCGGCGCTGGAGATTCGCGATGCCCGTCGTCGCCGATCTCATACCGCGCAAGCATCCGATAGAGCGTTGAACGCGACACGCCGAGCAGATCGGCGGCGCGGCGGCGATTTCCATCGGTTTCCTCGAGCGAGCGGATAAGTGTGCGCTTAATCACCTCGTCGAGCAGTAATGGACCCGGTCCACCGTTCGAACTGGCAGCGTGCGATTGCGGTGCGGCCGCTCCGGCAGGCGCGACCTGCGGTTCTGAATCACCCGCAGCGGTGCCCCCGGTGGCATGCTCGATAATATGCTCGGGCAGATCCTCGGCAACCAGGCAATCGCTCTCCGCCAGGATGATTCCGCTTTCGATCGCGTGGGCAAGCTCGCGCACATTGCCGGGCCATCCGTAGGCGAGCAAAGTATCCAGCACCCTGCGGTCAACGTACTGAACATCTTTGCCGAACAGACGGTTGTAATGCTCGATAAAATGCGCGACGAAAGCGCAAATCGAGTCGCGGCGCTCGCGCAGCGGAGGCAAAAATACCGCCGCCGTGTTGAGCCGATAATAAAGATCGTCGCGGAACTGTCCCGCCTTGACCATCGCGCGCAAATCACGATTTGTCGCCGCCACCAACCGGATGTCAACTTTGTGATTGTGCGACGACCCGACCGGCTGAATCTCACGGGCCTCGACCGCGCGGAGCAGTTTCGGTTGCAGCTTGAGCGGCAACTCGCCGATCTCGTCGAGAAACAGTGTCCCGCCATTGGCGGAACGGAAGTAACCAAGCGAGTCTTCGCGAGCGTCGGTAAAGGCGCCCTTGACGTGTCCGAAAAGCTGGGACTCAGCCAGAGACTCGACCAGATTCGAACAATTGAAGGTCACAAACGGGCCGTTAGGCGAAGGACCCAGCGTATGCAAGGCGCGAGCGACCAATTCCTTTCCAGTGCCGGATTCACCGTGAATCAGCACCGTCGCCTTGTAGGGGCTTAGCCTGGCTATTGTCTTGAGAACCTTGCGCACTTGGGCCGAGCGGACAATCATCCCGCCGATCCGCTCCGATCCGTGCGCCAGCCGCGCCAGCCCTACCCGGTCCGACTGCTCGAAATCGGCATCACCCACGTCGGCACCCCCGGCCTGCGCCTGCGGGTCTTCGCCCTGCGATTGCACCATAGCGGGACGGGGCGGCCGGACATTGATTTCATCCCCTGTAGCCATACGACGGGTATTAGCAAATCGCAGGCCACGCTGATTCAAAATGTCACATGTAGTAAATTTGCGTTCTACACAACTTGCTAGGTTGCATTCGTGGCAGATTCTTGCCGTATCGCCATCGCGATGCCAGCGAAGACGATGCGTAACGATACATCCACTCGCTGATCTGAGGTGGTCTAATATGTAATCGCCAATCGATGCCTTAGATAGTCAGTTACTGGAGGTGATTATCAATAGTTAGGATACATCGCCTTCAGCAAGCTTTGAAGCGCATCCGTGCCGTCTCAGTACGCGGACTCCCAGCTCTGCTTCGCTTTCCCGGAGGTGCAATTCAGACCTCGAGTATATCCGCGAGCACGCGAGCCGGATGGTCGCGCGGATCAACCTGAGCATAGACCCGCGCGATATATCCGCGCTCGTCGATTAAATAGCTGATCCGCTCGGCCGACGCCGCCCTGGGTTCCGCGCAAGCGCCATAGGCAAGCGCGGTTTCGCGCGTCAGGTCGCTCAGGAGCGGGAACTTGAAACCATTGCTGCGCGCGAAGGCGGCGTTCGCTTCAACCGTGTCGAAGCTCACCCCCAGGAACTGAATCTCGTTTTCATCGTAATAGCTCTGATGGTCGCGGAAGCCGCGTCCTTCGGTGGTGCATCCGGGAGTGCTCGCGGCAGGAAAAAACCACAAGAGAATTTTGCGCCCGCGCAGCTCGGCTAGCGCGATGGTTCTGCCGTCATGGGCGGGCAGCGCGAACTCTGGAGCACGATCGCCAACCCTAAGCATCTCAATTCTCCGCGGCGCGAAGGCCTGCGATCAATTCAGCATCGCGCGCAGCCGTTTAAGGGTTGCGGTGCAGGCCGGATCGTTCGGCTCAAGTCGCAGCGCGTGCTCGAATTCCGTGATCGCGCGGGTGATCATCCCCTTGGCTTCGTACACCCGGCCCAGGTTCATGTGCGGGAAGTGGCGCGGCTCGTAGCGCGGCGCGAGCATCGCCTGTTCGAGCCATCCTATCGCCTCATCGAGGTCGCCCTTGGCCATCAGGTAGGCGCCGATATCGTTATAGGGGTTGCCAAAGGAGGGATCGACGGCGATCGCGCGCTTACATTCGGCAATCGCGTCATCGAGCCGGCCCATCGCCTGAAAGGCCCAACCGCGAAAGGTATAAGCCTCGGCGGTCGGGAAGATTTCGATCGACTTGGAATAGAGCCGAATCGCTCCGTCCAGGTCGCGCAGCATGTGATGCTGGAGGCCTTCGTTCCAAAGTTCGAGGGCCCGAGTTTTTTGCGTGCTCTGATCCATCGCGGCACCGTGATGCCATTGCAGACCGATAGCCGCCGCAGGTCAAGGCTCGCCGGATCGCCGCCAGCCGGAATCCGGTCACTTCGAGAGGGTCTGCATGATCTGGATCATCGCCGGGCCGACGATCACGCTCATCATCGCGGGCAAAACGAACAGAACCAGCGGGAAGAGAATTTTGACGGTGGTTTTCTGGGCGGCTTCTTCGGCGCGCATGCGCCGCGCGGACCGCATCGAGTCTGAAATCGATCGCAACGTGGGTCCAATCTGCGCACCGATCTGCTCGCTCTGGATCAGAGTCGCGGCAAGCGGCTTGATGTCTTCGACAGCGGTTCGATCCGCGAACTGCCTGAGCGCCTGTCCAAGGCTCGAGCCCGCGGCGAGTTCGCCCGAGACCAGCGCGAGCTCGGTGCCGATCGCCTGTCCCTGGCGTTCGGCTTCGGAGCCAACGACCTTGATCGCCTCGGACAGTCCAAGTCCGGCCTCGACGCACACAACCAGCAGATCGAGCACATCGGAGAGCTGCTGTGCGATCGCGCGCTGGCGCTGGCGCGCCTTGCGCCCAAGCAGGTAGCTGGGGATGAACGCGCCAATTCCGGCGCCGGCGGCGAGCATCATGATCGCCATCCCACCGGAGCGATCGGTGGCCAGGGCGGTGAGCAAGGCCGCAATCGCGCCGGCAGCGGTCGAAGCGATCCGGAGCACATGAAAGGTCCGCGCCGCGCTCGAGCGCATATAGCCGGCCTGCATCAGCAGCCGTACAATTTTCTCGGCCTGCGGCGAATCGTTGCGCGGTTGCGGCAGGCGCTGCGCGACCCATCGAAACAGCGCGCGCGACCGCGACGATTCGCCCTCGGCGACAAAATCGCCATCCCGGTAACTGACCCGCGTCTTGACCACCATGTCGGTGATCCGCTCGTCGAGCACGCGCGGAGAACCGAACAGCGCGGCGTACACCGCGGTCAGTGCGGCGGCCGAAAGCAATACGAAGGACAGCGTGATGTAGAGCGCCGACATGTCAGTAATCCACCTTGAGAAGTTTGCGGATTGTAATGAACGCCATCAGGTCCAGACCGGCGGCGACCTTCAGGATGGTCTGGCCGGTGGGATCGTAAAATAGCGTGTGCACGTAAGCCGGCTGGATGATGCTAAACGCCCCGAGCATCACGATCGGCAGGAAGCCGACCACCATCCCGCTCATCCGCGACTGCGCGGTGAGCGCGCGAATCTGCTGCTGGATACGCTGGCGGGTGCGGACGATTTCGGACAGGCGTCCGACGATCTGGGCCAGCGAGCTGCCAACTTCCGACTGGACCCGCACCGCGACCACCAGCAGGCGCAGGTCTTCGATCGGAACGCGCCCAAGCATCTCCTCGAGCGCGCGCGCGAGCGGCAGCCCTAAGCGTGATTGCTCGATCACCGAACGGAATTCGGCGCCGATCGGATCGCTGAACTCCGCGACCACGACCTGAAAACCGCGCAGCAGTGAATGACCGGCCTCGATCGAAGACTTGATCAGATCGAGCGCGTACGGAAGCTGGGTCGCGAAGGCCTTGAGCCGCCGCTGACGGCGGATTCGGATGTAAAACAGCGGCAGAACCCCCAAAGCGAAGCCCATCCCCAGCGAGAGCAGCGAACCGCTCGAAAGCGCGCCGCCGCCCACGATTCCCGCGCCGGTCAGCAACACGATTACCAGCAGGACGTCCGCCACCGGCAGATAGATGCCTGCCTGCCACATCATCTGTTCAAGCTGCTGGAGCAGGTTGATGCGCATCAGGCTGGCCAGGATGCGAGTGGCGGCTTCGGTGTTGCGCCTGTGGCCGGTGCGCAAGATACCATCGGCAGAGGGCGCCTCGGGCGGCGCCATCCGCCGCATAACGTCGCGGGCCAGCGCGGGTCGTCCTTGATGGCGCGCGATAACGAATGCGCCGAACACCAGTACCATCATGAAGGCTGAGGTGGTGATTAGCAGGTCCATCGGACTAGCGCTGCGCCGGCTTGAACAGGTGCGAGTCGGATTTGTAGCCCGCGGCTTCGAGCCGCGCCGCATAATGCGAGCGGACCCCGGTCGAGCGCAATTGCCCGCTAAGCTTTCCGTCGGCGCGAATGTCGCCGCGGACGTATTCGTAAAGATCCTGCATCATGATCATCTCGCCTTCCATTCCGGTTACTTCCGAAACTTTCATCACCTTGCGCGTACCGTCGGACAGACGGCTGATGTGCAAAATCAAATTGACCGCCGACGCGATTTGCTGGCGCATCGCGCGTTGCGGAATCGAGACTCCCGACAGCAGCATCATCATTTCGAGCCGCCCCAGACATTCGCGGGTCGAGTTGGCGTGGATGGTGGCAATCGAGCCGTCGTGTCCGGTGGACATCGCTTGCAGCATGTCCAGGACCTCGGCGCCGCGCACCTCACCAACGACGATTCGGTCGGGCCGCATCCGCAGGCAGTTGCGCACCAGATCGCGCTGGGTGATTTCGCCCTTGCCTTCGAGGTTGGCCGGACGCGTCTCGAGCCGCACCACGTGCGGCTGCTGAAGCGAGAGCTCGGCCGAGTCCTCGATCGTGACGATGCGCTCGTCTTCGGGCACGAACGCCGACAGGCAATTGAGCATCGTGGTCTTCCCCGACCCGGTGCCGCCGGCGACGATCACGTTGAGCCGCGCGCGCACCACGGCGAGCAGGAACTCGACCACTTCCCAGGTCAGCGAGTCCTTTTCGACCAGGCCGGAAATGTCGTAGCGCTTGCGCCCAAAGCGCCGGATCGAAAGCGACGGACCGTCGAGCGCCAGCGGCGGGATGATCGCGTTGATGCGCGAGCCGTCGGGCAACCGCGCATCGACCATCGGCGAGGATTCATCGACCCGGCGTCCGACCCGCGACACGATCCGATCGATGATCAGCATCAGATGCTGATCGTCCTGAAACCTGACGTCGGTCGGATGCAGCTTGCCGAAGCGCTCGACATAGACCTGGCCGTGGCCGTTGACCAGGATGTCGGTGACATCGTCATCGCGCAAAAGCGGTTCGAGTGGACCCAGGCCCAGGAGCTCGTTCTTGATCTCCTCGACCAGGCGGGCGCGATCGGTGTCGGTCAGAAGGCGGCCTTCTTCGATCAGAATCTCCGCGATCGCGGCGGTCACTTTTGCCGACATCACGGAGGGTTCGAGGGTCTCGAGCTTGGAGACATCGATGGTCTCGAAGAGGCGGTTGTGAACCTTGATTTTGAGCCGGCGCGAGCCGTCGGCCAGCGAGTCTTTGCGCCGTTTGACGGTGCCCCCGATAAGCGAGCCTGCGGAGACCGCGCTCTCGGCGGCGTTCGCCGCGGAATTCGGATTGTTGAGTCGTTGTGAGAGTCCCATCGTTATAACCTCAAGCTCGCGCGGCAAACGCGGACTTGAGCCGCGCGAATATTCCCGGGTCGGTTTCGGTCTGTTCCACGCCGACGCTCGGTGCGATGCGGCGGGCGAGATCCTCGAGCGCGTGGACCAGCGGCGAGGCCGGCGCCACCTGCCAGAGTCCCTTGGCGGTCACCTCGGCGCGCTCCATCGCCCGATCGTCGGCGGGAATCCGCGCGTACAGCTCGCGCCCTAAGGTGGTTTCAATCTGCTTGTCCGTGATCGGATGGGCCGGGCGATGGCGGTTGAGCACATAGCGCGGCTGGAGCGAAGTCAGGCCCAGGCGCTCGAACAGATCGACGAATCGCCACGCGCAGCGCGCCGAGGTGATCGATTGTTCGAGTACATAGAATAGATGTTCGGAGCGCTCCCACGCGGCGACCGCGTTCTCATCGATATGGTCACCGCAGTCAATAATCACGTAGTCGAACAACTGGCGCATCAGATCGATCACCGTTCCCACCGTCACGTCGCTGACCAGCTCGGCCTCCTCGACCCGTTTGGGAGCGGCCAGCAGGTAGAGGCCCGAGGGATGTTTGGTCAGCGCCGATTCGAGCTGGATCGAGTCGAGCTTCCGGTCGAGCCGGATGAGCGGCAGGATGGTAACCTCGGGCTCGAGGCCCAGCACCACCGCGAGTCCGCCGGTTTGAAGATCGAGATCTATGAGCGCGACGCGCTTTTGGGTCTGGCGCAGCGCGAGTCCGAGGTTCGCGACCAGCGTCGAGACTCCGACCCCGCCCACCACGCTCGCGAACGAGCACACCACGCCGCCATCGCGGCGATCCGAACGCCAGCGCGCCTCGCTGATCTTGAGCAGCGCGCGGGTCGAGTCGCCGGAATCGAGCGGAGTGAACAGCAGCTCATCGGCGCCCGCGCGCAGCGCGCGTTTCATCACTCCGGAGGAGCGCGACGGCAAAAGCGCAAAGATCACGGGACGGGGAATTTGGCCCACACATGCCTGCAGGGCTTGCAGACCCTGCTCCTCGTTGCCGGCCAGCATCACCATGACCACATCGGCGGTACCCGGCGCGGGCGGCGAGCCCAGGGCGGACTCCTGGATTTCGAGCGGTGGATCTCCAAGCGCGATCAACGCCGTCTTGCACGCGGTGCGCTGCTCGGCGTTCTCGCCGATCAGATGGACGCGCAGCGTTCCCCGCCGGGTTTCGTTATTTGCTCCGAGTACTGACACGATTGCCTCCTGAACTGCGGCTAGAAGCGCGGCCGCGACGCGTCGGGCGGACTGATCGGCCGAGTCTTGACGTCCTCGGGAGACAGCCTGCTGCCATGCGGCAGATCGACCTGTGCCCCGTCCGGAAGCGGCGTCACGATTTGCGGCGTCACGCTCATCACCAGGTCGGTCTCTTGTGTGGTGTGGGAAGTGGTGCGGAACAGACCGCCCAGATACGGCACATCGCCCAGGTAGGGAACCTTGTTAACCGTCGAGATCGGGTTGTGCAGAATCAATCCGGCCAGAATCAGGGTCTGTCCGTCGCGCAGCCTGACCATCGTTTGCGCGCGCCGCGTCACGAATGCGGGCACGGTAAAGCCGAACATCGAGACCCCGTGCGCATAGTCGGGTTGCGAGACCTCGGGCTTGACGTATAGCTCGATCGTGTCGCGGCCGATTACGGTCGGCAGAAACTCGACCGAGGTGCCGAACTCCTTGAAGACGATCGAGGTGTTGAGCGCCTGCGCGATCACGATCGGGATCTCGCCGCCGGACAGGAACTTCGCCTGCTCGCCGGAGTTCGCCAGCAGATGCGGTTCAGCGAGGATTCGCGCCAGGTTGTGATTCTCCAGGAACTGAAAAAAGCTCTGCGTCTGGATCTGCGAATTTCCCGCAGCCAGGCCGTAAGTCAGGTTCTGCGAGAGCATCAGCGGAATGAGCGAGCCGCTCGGCGGCAACGTCGCCTCCTGGCCCGAAATAACCGTGCCGTTGGGCAGTACGGTCGAGATCGGGAGTTGCGCGCTGAACGGAGTCGCCACCGCACCGGGCATACCGAACAGCGACAACCCATAGTTCTGCAGCGCCACCGAAAGGTTGACGCCCTGATTCTCGATATTGGATCGGTCGAGTTCGGCGACGATGCAGTTGAGCATCACCTGCTGCCTGCCCCCCGTGTCGACTCGAACCTGCCGCTCCAGGTAATTGCCCCGGTCATCCCAGACCGCCAGGGTGGTGAAGCCAGGAGTGTGCGCGACCAGGTTGATCTGAAACGGATTGACGACCTGGATGTCGGCAATCTTCGAGTCCGCGATCGAAATCCGCGTCAGGCGGCGCGCAAAGTCGAGCACCCGCGAGGTTCCCTGCATCAGCTCGACCGCGTCGCCCGAAATGAAGTTGGGCGAATGTGGTCCGCCGGACATCGACGGCGAAATATTTCCGCCGGCGCGTGCGACCGAGGGATTGCTGCGCCACTTGCCGACCGGAGTTTCGTCGCCCGACGAGGTCGCCGACCGCGCGGCCGGCGGGGGCGCGGGCTCGAAGCCAAACTGCGGTGCGGGAGCCACCGGAGCCGGCGCCGCGCTGTCGCCTGCGATCGGAACGATCGTGCCCGGCGAGGTCGGACCCGGCGGCGCGGCGGCCAATCTCATCGACGGTGCCGACGATGGAGACTGGGCCGCACGCGCGCCAGGGAGCCCATCACCAATGGTCGCGTCAGGGCTCGTACCCGGTTTGAGCGGAGCACCGGGGGTTGCGACACTGTTCACCGCCACGTCGTAGGCCGCCGGATGGCCGTCGCTTCGGATGACGGTAACGATCCATCGTCCGCGCTCGGCGCCGAGCAGAATTAGCTTGCCGGGCGTCTCGCCGTGAATTACCAGCGCGTGCGCGTTCTCGATCACGCGAACCGCGGGCGTGCTGCCGGGCGCAAGACCCTCGATGGTGTAACTTTCGCCGGCGGTGAGCGTAAGCGGGATCTGAGCGGCAGGCTCATCCGATCCGGCCGATGCGGCGCGGGCGCCAGCGATCGCGATCGTCCATGCGGCGGCTGTCACGACGGTCCAAAGTCCGAATCTTCTGCGGCTTGATGGTCGAGGCTTCATGGTTGCTCCCCTTTCAATTCGCGCGCTCATGGGATGGTCAGCGTCTTTGGCGCGGGCACGTAGGCCGCCCCGTCCTGAGCAGGCGGCGGCTGATCGGCGGACCCATCGGTTTGCGGCGCGCCGCCTGGTTCGAGCGCGTGCGCCAGGATCGGCGCGGCCATAATCGTGTCCGACGCGCGCGCGCCATGCGGCGGGCTCGAGAGCGCGGCGCCGCGCGCGGGTGCGGCCGGCGTACTGGCCGGCAGCGGCGCGGATTGCGCCGCAACCGACGGCTGCGGCTCGGTTGCGCGGCTCAGGCGACCCGCGAACAGGCCCGACTTCAGGAACGAGACCGACTCGGCGGATTTGCCGTCGCGCATGATCACCACGCTCAACGCGCGCCTCGGGGCGCCCGCCTGGCGAACGCGCGCGGGCGCGGCCGCGGCCTGATCGTGAATCGCCGGCGCATCGATACCATGATCGATACCATGCAGGTCGCGCATCTCGGCGCCGTTGGTCATGACGATCCCGCTGTCGCTGTAATTTCGCATCGCCAGATGCAACTGACCCTCGTGCGTGGCAAGCGCCAGCTTCTCGGCCTGCGCGGGAGTGACCAGCAAGGTCACAACCTTGACGATTTCGGGCTGGTCGTTTTTCTTCTCGATTTCCTGGGCGACCGCCAAGACTTCGATATCCTGCAAGACCACCTTCGAAAACGAGGGAACATCGCGGCCCGAACCCGAGACCGAGACCAGCACATCGACGTGCGAGCGCGGCTGCACAAATCCTGCAATATCGCTGACCTCATCGACGGGCACCGCCATCGCGCGCATCCCGTCCGGAATGAGCAGGGGCATCACGCCCGAAGTCTTCTCGCCCATGAACAACTTGGTGGCGACAATCGGTTCGTTGGCGACGATCTCGCTTCTTGCGAACGAATTGACCAGCGCCTGTGGATCGGTGAATGCACCCGCCGGTACGCTGTCACGCGACCATCGCGTGAGCTTGACCGCGCTCGAATCGATTCGCGCGCCAAGCGAAAGGTCGTGGGCGGCGACCACGATCTCCACCGTGCTCGCCAATGCTTTCTGGACCTCCGCCTCGCGCCGCTTGAGAGCTGAAAATACGATCACTGCGGCGAGGACCGCGGCGAATCCCGCCAGGATCGCGAATATCAATGGTCGTCTCATTTTTCCCTCCGTTCCGCCCGCTCACGCGGCCCGGGCCGGGATAAACTTCCTCTGCGTGCGCCTGACTATTGATTCATGACAACTTCGGCGCTCTGGTTACGTCCGGAAGTCTCCGGGTTGATGGGGGCGGCCACTCGAAGAGCCGCCCTGATGGCACCGTTTCGTAGCTCACGTTAAGTTCGGCCGCCGACAGCGGGAGCCTGATGCTCCCTGCCGTCGGCCGCCAGTTCAGAAGGCAGCGCGGATTGTCTCCGCGCGCCACGCTCATTTTACGCGCCCGCCAGCGTGGTGGTGACGTTGTGAATGATCGTGTTGATGCCGCCTTCGAGGCCCTGGTAGGCCACGTATCCGGCAACCGCGATCGCGGCTACGATGAGCACATACTCAGTCATCGTCTGGCCGTTGGCAGTGTTCACTCGCGCGTACAGCTTTGCAATCCAGTTCTGCATTAGACTATCCTTCCCTTTTCGAGCCGTGGCCCGGTTTTTTTTGGAGCTGAGCTCCCTGATTCGCATCGTTCAAGAGAGGGCTAGAGCAGAGGTCATGCCATATCGGGAAATTCCGCCACAGCGGATGGTTTTGCGCACACGGCCCAAAGATTTCACGCGATTGATACAGCGGATGTCCGCTGTCGGCACAAAGTGGCCGCCGACCCGGATTGGCTAGTGTCTCATTTCAGTGCGAATGCAGTTTCGCACCCGCGTAGTATTGCTAATGATAGCCTGTGATTGATTACTTGACGCCGACGCTGAAGATAGAATGATGAATACGCCCATTTATGATTGATACAATCGCGGCTCGACGCGATGCGGGTCACCGGACGGTACATCGATTGCGCGAATGAAACGTCACCCGGTCAGCACGCGGGCGTTCGCCGACCTTCCGGCTCGCGCAATCGTGATCGAACTGTCAGGATTTTGCCTTAAGCGCCGCCCCGGCCTTGATACAAGAAAAACCCTTGCTCCTGGCTGCCCTTTCGGGCGCATAATCGAACCGTGAGAGATTTCACGCAGCGCGGCATTGGCGCCGCTAGGGCCATCTTGTGCATCGCGGTGGTTTTCGCCGCCGGATGCGCTCCGAGCGCGCTAACGGTGGCGCGGGCCAAGTTAAAGGCGGGAGACTACGCGGCAGCGCATGAGCAACTGATCGCGCTTGCAGCGCATCCGGACCAGCTCTCGGCCGCGCAATTGCGCGAGGTCAAGGACGACTTGTGCATCACCGACTACACCATCGGAGCGCCCTCGTTCCCGCCAGCCGAGCAGCGCCGTGCCTGCGCCGAGGCGGCAGCGGTGCCGGGCAGCAACAGCGCTATAGTCCTGGCCCGAATCAATTCCGCGATCGCGCAGGCTGACGCCAAACGCGTCGAGCGCGCGCTTAAGGCCGGGGACTTGGCGGGAGCCGAAGCGGCGGCAGAGGACTTCGAGGCGACGCCCGCCGCCAATCGCACCGAGGTCGCGAATTGGTCCGCGCGGATGTGGAAGCTGGTGAACCTGACGCAGCGGGCGCATCCGACCCGCGCGCGCAAGTCAGCGCTCAAGAAAACCATCGCCGAACTCCGCCGCCGCAATCCACACGCCGGCCGAATGAGCGACGACAAGTTTCGCGACTGGATCATCCAGGCCGCGACGGTCGCGGGAGCGCCGATGGTTGCGGGTCCGGAACTGGGCGATGACGGCATCCTGCGGCTGCGGATCGCAGAGGAATCGCTGCCGATCGTGGCGCTTCATCTGGACCGCTTCGCTGAAATCAACGATGCATACGCGGCGCGATGCGGGTGTGACGCACGCACCGATATCGGGCTGGGCGAGAGCGAATTTCCCGCATACGTGGCGCGCCTGGATCCCGAGAATGAGCGCTCCGAAGTGTTGATCCTGATCAGCGGCGCCAGTATCGGCTCGCGCATCAGCAGCCGCTGATCACGCCTGCGTGCCGGCCGGCGCCGAGCCAAGCGCGCCGAGCGCGCGCCGCCATGCGGCGTCCCATCCGACCCGCAGCCGCTCGAGGTACAGGTAGATCACCGGGGTCGTGTAGAGCGTCAGCATCTGGCTGACGAGCAACCCACCGACAATCGCGATTCCCAGCGGGCGGCGCAGCTCGGAGCCAGTCCCGTTGCCCAGTGCGAGTGGCAATCCGCCCAGCAGCGCCGCCATCGTGGTCATCATGATCGGGCGAAAGCGCAGAATGCAGGCCTGGTAGATCGCGTCGCGGGCCGGCTTGCCCCCGACCCGTTGCGCTTCAAGCGCAAAGTCGATCATCATGATCGCATTCTTCTTGACGATCCCGATAAGCAAAATGATACCGATAAGCGCGATGACGGTGAGCGCGTGATGAGTTATCTGAAGCGCGAGCAGCGCGCCGACCCCCGCCGACGGCAGCGTCGAGATAATCGTAATCGGATGGATATAACTCTCGTAGAGGATACCGAGGACAATATACACCGCCAGCAGCGCCGCCAGGATCAGCATCGGCTCGTTCGCCAGCGAGGCCTGAAAGGCCTGCGCGGTGCCCTGAAAGCTGCCGCCGATGCTCGCGGGCATTCCGATTTGGGCCTGCGCGTCGGTGATGATCTCGACCGCCTCGCCGAGTGAAACCCCGGGCGCGAGGTTGAATGAGATCGTGACCGAGGGGAATTGTCCCTGATGATTCACGGCCAGCGCGGTGGTGCTTGGCTCATAGTGGGTGAAGGTACTGAGCGGCACCTCCTGTCCGGAGTTGGTGCGCACGTAGATTTCGGACAGCGATTCGGGGTTCTGCCAAAATTTTGGCTCGACTTCCATCACGACGTGATACTGGTTGAGCTGCGTGTACATCGTCGAAACCTGGCGCTGGCCGAACGCATCGTAGAGGGTGTCGTCGATAAGTTGCGGGGTGATACCAAGCCGCGAGGCGGTCTTGCGATCGATTACCAGGTTGGCTGCCAGTCCGCTGTTCTGCTGGTCGCTACTTACATCGGTCAACTGATGGATGGTGCGCAGCTTGGAGAGCAGGCGGGGCGCCCAATGGTTGAGCGACTGCAAGTTTTCGCCTTGCAGAGTGTATTGATATTGCGCGTTGGACATTCTGCCGCCGATAGTGAGATCCTGCGCGGCTTGCAGGTACAGCGTCGCACCGGGGATTTGCGCGGTCCGCTTGCGCAGCCTGCCTATAACCTCCATTACGCCGATTTTGCGCTCGCCGAGCGGCTTGAGTGTGATGAACATGCGCCCCGAGTTGACCGCGCCCGCCATCCCGCCCGCGAACGCGACCACGTGATCGATCGCCGGTTCCTGGGTGACGATTTTGACGAATTCGCCCAGCTTTTGCTGCATCGCCTGAAACGAAGTGTCCTGGTCGGCGAGCAGCATGCCCATCATCCGGCCGGTGTCCTGCTGCGGAAAAAATCCCTTCGGAACGATGTAGAAGAGATAGATATTGATCGCGAGCGTCATTATAGCGATCCCGAGCGTGAGCGGCTGATGCTCGAGAACCCAGGCGAGGCTTGATTCGTACCGGGTCAGCATCCCGTTGAAGAATCCCTCTGCGACACGATAGATCGCACCGTGACGCTCACCAGTGTGCGATCGCAGCAGCTTCGCGCACATCATCGGAGTCGTGGTCAGCGAAAGTACCAGCGACACCGCGATCGCCGAGGACAGAGTGACCGCAAACTCACGGAACAGCCGCCCGACGATTCCGCCCATCACCAAAATCGGGATGAACACCGCGATCAGCGACACGCTCATCGAAAGCACGGTGAAGCCTATTCCTTTGGCGCCCCGGACGGCGGCCTCATACGGCGCCGCGCCCTGCTCGAGATAGCGCGAGATGTTCTCGACCACGACGATCGCGTCATCGACCACGAACCCGGTCGAAATGGTCAGCGCCATCAGCGACAGGTTGTCCAGGCTGTAGCCGCACAGATACATGATGCCGAAGGTGCCCAGCAGCGAGAGCGGAACCACCACTCCCGGAATCAGCGTGGCGCGCACGCTGCGCAGGAACACGAACACCACCATGATCACCAGCGCGACGGAGACCAGCAGGGTGAACTCGACGTCGTTGACCGAGGCGCGGATGGTCGTGGTGCGGTCCATCACGACGGTCAGTTTGATCGCGGGAGGGATCGAGGCCTGCAGCGACGGCATCGCGGCCATCAGCCGCCGATTGGTCTCGATAATGTTCGCGGCGGGCTGACGGAAGATGATCACCAGGACCGCGGGCTGATTATCGACCATTCCGTCGTTGCGCACGTTCTCGACCGAATCGGTCACCGTGCCGAGGTCGGACAGATGCACCGCGGCGCCGTTTGCGTAGGCAACGATAAGCGGGCGGTACTGATCGGCGCGCAGCAACTGGTCGGTATCGTTGACCATGTACGCGGCGTCGGCATTGGACAATTCGCCTTTTGGGCGATTGACGTTGGCGCCGGCCAGCACCGCGCGCACCTGCTCGAGGCCGATTCCGTAATTGTTGAGCTGGGTGGGATTGAGATCGACGCGGACCGCGGGCAGCGCGCTGCCGCCGACGATCACCTGCCCAACGCCTTCCATCTGCGACAGCTTCTGCGCCAGGATCGAATACGCCGCGTCGTACATCTGCCCGCGCGTCTTGGTGTCGGAGGTGAGCGCGAGGATCAGAATCGGCGCGTCGGCCGGATTTACTTTACGATAGGTCGGATTGGCCGGCAGATTGCTCGGGAGCTGGCTGCGCGCGGCGTTGATCGCGGCCTGCACGTCGCGCGCGGCCGCGTCGATATCGCGGCTCAGCGCGAATTGCAAAACGATCGAAACCGCGCCCAGCGAGCTCGCCGAGGTCAACTGCGTAAGCCCCGCGATCCGCCCGAACTGGCGCTCGAGCGGCGTCGCCACTGATGACGCCATCGTCTCCGGACTCGCGCCCGGCAGCGTGGCCTGCACCTGGATGGTAGGAAATTCGACTTGCGGTAGCGGCGACACCGGCAGCATCCGAAATCCAATCAGTCCGCCGAGAGCCAGCGCGAGGGTGAGCAGCGTAGTGCCAACCGAATTGCGGATGAAGGTTTCGCTCACGAAGCCTGCACTCCAACCGGGCCGGGCACTTCCTGCTTCACACTCACCCGCGCACGCGAGAGGCGCTCGGACAATCGCTCGAAGGCCAGAAAGATCACCGGCGTGGTGTACAGCGTCAGCACCTGGCTGACCAGAAGGCCGCCCACGATCGAGATTCCGAGCGGACGGCGCAGCTCGGAGCCTGTTCCCGTTCCGAGCGCGAGCGGCAACGCGCCCAGCAGCGCCGCCATCGTGGTCATCATGATCGGCCTAAAACGCAGCAAACATGCCTGGTAGATCGCCTCACGCGGCGGCTTGCCGTCCTTGCGCTGCGCTTCGAGCGCGAAGTCGATCATCATGATCGCGTTTTTCTTGACGATGCCGATGAGCAGGATGATGCCGATAAGCGCGATTACGTCCAGATCCTCGTGGCAGATCAGCAGCGCGAGGATCGCGCCGACTCCGGCCGACGGCAGGGTGGACAGAATCGTGATCGGATGGATGTAGCTTTCGTACAACACCCCGAGCACGATATAGACCGTGACCAGCGCCGCCAGAATCAAGATCGGCTCGTTGGCCAGCGCGGCCTGGAAGGCCTGCGCGCTGCCCTGAAAGGCGGCTTGGATACTGGCCGGCATCCCGATTTCCGCCTCGGCCTGCTTGATCGCGTTGACCGCGTCACCGAGCGAATATCCGTGGCCCACATCGAATGAAATCGTCACCGCCGGGAACTGCCCTTCGTGATTTACCAGCAGCGGAGTCGAGGTCTGGGTGATCTGCGCGAACGTGCCGAGCGGAACTTCCTTGGCGCCCGACAGCGGGACTTGGCTCGTGGTGGTCGAGGGAAAATACAAATCGTTCAGCGCGGCCGGATTCTGGCTGAATTCGGGCGCGACCTCCAACACCACGTGGTACTGATTGAGCTGCGTGAAGATGGTCGAAACCTGGCGCTGCCCGTACGCGTCATAGAGGCTGTTATCAATTGATTGCAGCCCAATCCCGAGCCGCGAGGCGGTGTTGCGATCGATAGTCAGGTCCGCCTCGAGTCCATGATTTTGCTGGTCGGTGGCAAGGTCACGGAGCTGCGGCATGGTCTTGAGCTTGGTCATCAGGCGCCGGGTCCATTGGTTCAACTCCGCTGGATTCGGATCCTCGAGGCTGTACTGATACTCGGTGCGGCTGATGCGATCCTCGACGGTCAGATCCTGCACCGGTTGGAGGAACAGCGTGATGCCCTGAGTCTGCGCGGTGGCAGCTTTGAGGCTGGCGATCACTTGCGTAATCGTGGCGTCGCGCTCGTCGTGCGGCTTGAGATTGATCAGAAACCGGCCGCTGTTGACGGTGGTGTTGGTGCCGTCGATTCCGACGAACGACGATAGGCTCGCGACTGACGGGTCGCGCAGGATTACGCGGGCGAGATCCTGCTGGCGCTGGGCCATCGCGGGAAACGAAATCGTCTGCGGGGCTTCGGACACGCCCTCGATAACTCCGGTATCCTGCACCGGGAAGAAGCCCTTGGGCGCGACGATGAACAGGATGATCGTCAGCACCAGCGTCGCGATCGCCACCGCGAGCGTCGCCTGCTCATGGCGCAGCACCCAGCGCAGGGTCTTGCCGTAGAGTGCGATAGTGTCCTCGAAGATCTGTTCGGACTTGCGGTAGAGGCGGTTCTGTTCGGAGCGCGGCTTATGATGGAGCAGCCGTGCGCACATCATCGGGGTCAGCGTCAGCGATACGATCGCCGAAACCAGGATCGTGACCGCCAGCGTGATCGCGAACTCGCGGAACAACCGCCCGACGATATCGCCCATGAACAACAACGGAATCAGCACCGCGATGAGCGACACCGTCAGCGACACGATCGTGAATCCGATCTGCGCCGAGCCGCCCAGCGCCGCCTGCATCGGCGATTGTCCCTCTTCAATAAACCGCGAGATGTTCTCGATCATGACGATCGCGTCATCGACCACGAACCCAGTCGAGATCGTCAGCGCCATCAGGGTCAGGTTATTGAGGCTGTAGCCGAGCAGATACATCACGCCGAAGGTGCCGACTATCGAAAGCGGAACCGCGATACTCGGAATGATGGTCGCGGCGATATTGCGCAGGAACAGAAAGATGACCATCACCACCAGCGCCACGGTCAGCAGCAACTCGAACTGGACGTCGGCCACCGAGGCGCGAATCGTGGTGGTGCGATCGGTCAGAATCGTGACCTTAACCGAGGACGGCAGCCCGGCCTGAAGCTGCGGCATCAGCTTTTTGATCCGATCGACGACCTCGATGATGTTCGCGCCAGGCTGGCGCTGGACATTCATGATCACCGCCGGCAAGGTGTTCATCCACGCCGCCTGCTTGATGTTCTCTGCGCCGTCGCTGACTCTCGCCACGTCCGAAAGGCGCACCGGCGCGCCGTTCTGGTAGGCGATTATCAGCGGACCGTAATCCTTAGCGGTGAGGATTTGATCGTTAGCGCCGATCGTGTAGGCCTGCCCGGGACCGTCGAAGTTGCCCTTGGCTTCATCGACATTGGCCGCCGCGATAGCGGTGCGCAGGTTCTCCATCGTAAGGCCGTACGACGCCAGCGCGGTCGGGTTCGCATCCACCCGCACGGCGGGCTTCTGTCCGCCGCTGATACTGACCAGACCCACGCCCGAGAGCTGCGCGATGCGCTCCGCCAGGCGCGTGTCGGCGAGATCTTCGACCTGGTCGAGCGCAAGCTGATCGGAGGTCAGCGCCAGCGTCAGGATCGGCGCGTCGGCCGGATTGGTCTTGCTGTAGATGGGAGGATTGGGCAAATCGATCGGCAGATAGGTCGAGGCCGCGTTGATCGCGGCCTGCACCTCCTGCTCGGCCACGTCGATATTGAGATCGAGCACGAACTGGAGCGTGATAATCGAGCTCCCGAACGAGCTGTTCGAGGTCATCTGGTTGAGCCCCGGCACCTGGCCGAACTGCCGCTCGAGCGGCGCCGTGACCGATGACGCCATCACGTCCGGGCTGGCGCCCGGGTAGAAGGTCAGCACCTGGATGGTGGGATAATCGACTTCGGGCAGCGCCGAGACCGGCAACTGCTTGTAGGCGAACATCCCGGCCAGCATCAGACCCGCCATCAGGAGCGAAGTCGCGATCGGCCTGACAATAAACGGGCGCGACGGATTCATTGCTGTCCGCCATTGCTGTCGGCGTTGTTGGACGCCATATGCACGTTGACCAGTGCGCCGGTGCGCAGCTTGTCCACGCCGTCGGTTACGACCACCTCGCCGGCTTGAAGTCCGGTCGCGATAGCGGCCGCGTCGCCCTGCATCGCGGCCACCGTGACGATTTGCTTTTGCGCGGTCTTGTTGGGATTGACGACAAATACGTACGCGCTGCGCCCGTTGCCACGCTGCACCGCGGCAACCGGAATCAGCACGGAATTGCGGGTCACTCCGACCAGCAGACGCGCATTGACGAATTGGTTCGGAAACAGCATCCCGTCAAGGTTTTGGAACACGGCCTTCAGCAGGATAGTGCCGGTGGTCTGATCGATCTGGTTGTTGATCGTGAGCAGCGTTCCCTGCGCGAGTTTAACCTTGAAGTCGCGATCCCAGGCTTCGACCGGCAGGTTCGGATCGGCGCCCATGTCTTTGACCACCTGCGGCAGATCGTCTTCCGGAATACTGAAGCGCACCGCGATCGGCTGTACTTGCGTGATCACGATCAGCCCCTGGTTGACCGTCACCACATTGCCCGGATCGACCAGCCGCAGCCCGATCTTTCCGCCGATTGGCGCCGTGACTCGGCTGTACGTAAGCTCGAGCTTCGCGCTATCGACCGCGGCTTCATCGCTGATAATCGCGCCCTCGAACTGCGCCTCGGTGAAACGCTGATTGTCCAGATCCTGGCGCGCAATCACGTGCTGCCTGAACAGCTCCTCATCGCGCGCCAGCAGGATCTTGTTGTCGGTCAGCGAAGCCTGGTCCTTAGCCAGAGTCCCTTGGGCCTGCTCGAGCTGAATCTGATACGGACGCGGATCGATCTCGAGCAGCAACTCGCCCGCCTTCACGATCTGCCCTTCGGTGAACGCGACCTTCATGATCTCGCCCGGCACCCGCGACATCACCGTGACGGTGTTGAACGCGGTGACCGATCCGATCGCCGTCAGGTAATGATTCAGATCGCCGAGCTTGGCCGCCACGCCCGTGACCGGCACCGGCGGCATCATATGCCCCACCCGCGTACCCGCACCTCCGGGGCCGTACGTACCCTTGCCCGGCCGCGACACAATGAGGTAGCCGACGATCGCCAGAATCGAAAGTCCCACGAGCCATACCCATCGCTGCGCTCCCGCCCGGACCAGACGATCTCGAATTGACGGCTCGGGAGGGAGCCTGGGATTTTGCAGTTTGCTCGAGGGAGTATCAGTATCCATTTCTTGCTACTCGCTCCTACGCCATAGCCGCCAGCAGCGCCGCACGCGAGCCGTCAGCGCCCAGTGCCTGCCCGATCTCGATGAATGCGCTCCGCGGTCCGTAAACCGGGAGCTTCGGGAGCATGCCATCGGACGGCCCGATTACTTGATTCTTGCAATTTCGGACTTGTGAGTCCATATTTTACCTGCGAACCGAAGTTCCGCCGGCGCGTGCTCCGGATCTGACGCGGCGATGGTCATGGCGGTCCGGAAGTACGGACGCGCCAGCGCTCGATCCGTTTCGGCCGAAGGCCCGCAGCGGCTTAAGTTGCATCGCGATCGCACCACACCGCCATGAATGTGCGAACCCATCCTGCCAGCGTCACGGCTGGACCCCATCCGCACCGCGGCCGTCCGGCGACCCCGTTTCTGCGCGAGAGAATTCTCGAAAGCGCGTCGATGTTATTCGCGGAGCGCGAGTTCGACCGGGTGCTGATCGATGAAGTCGCGGCGCGAGCCCGCGTCGGCAAGGGCAGCGTCTATCGCCGGTTCGCCAGCAAGGAAGAGCTATACGCCGCGGTTGTGATAGCGGGCTTCGACGAGCTACAGAAACAGATTCTCGCGGCGCTGCCGCACGCCCAATCGACCCGCGCGAAGATTGGGACGATCGTGCGCCATGCTCTGCACTTCTTCTGGGCGCGGCGCCAGTTCTTCGCCTTGCTGCGCGATCCCGAGGCGCTCCCGCGCGGCCAGAAGCGGATCTATCACGCGCAACGCGAAAATCTGGCGCGGATGGTCGCCGAGGTGCTGCGCGACGGAGTTGAGCACGGCGCGATTCGCGGCGACCTGGACACTCGGCTCGCGGCGGAATCGGTGCTTGGGATGGTACGCGGGCTCAATCGCTATGGGCGGGAGTTCGCCACCCCGGACATCGCGGTCGAGACTATCGTAGCGATCTTTTTCGAAGGATGCGCCGCACCTGAGTCGGCCAAAGCCATCCGCGGGGCGAATATCGCCTCGACCGACGGCGGCGGCTGAAAGTCGAGCGCGTGAGGTTCCGGCGCGCGGATGGCGCGATCGCGCGGTGACTCTGGTATGCTGCGCGGTCATTGATGCTGAATAACGACCGAACCCCGCGACCGCCTGCGCTCGCGCTCGCTATCCTGCTCGCGATACCGATCCTATTCAGCGCGATCGGGCTGTTTGCCGAGTTCCACTGTCCCGCGCCAAGTCTCAACGACGACGTCTTTCATTACCTGTTCGTCAAACGCGCCAACCAGGCGATTTCCAACGGTGCGAATCCGGTCGATCACTGGCTACCCGAACTGGAGCTGGGCTTCGCGCAATTCCTTTACTACCAGCATCTGCCGCATCTCGCGATTGTCGCCGCGTATCGCTTGATGCTCAGGCGGGTGAGCCTGCTGACTATCTTCAACCTGGTTCGCTATCTGCTGATGGTGCTGTTCCCGCTCGCGGTTTACTACTCGATGCGTACCGCCGGGTTCTCGCGGGTCGCGGCGGCCGGCGGCGGAGCGTTCTCGCCGCTGCTCTCGTCGCAGTACAACTCGGGTTTCGATCTGCACAGCTACCTTTGGAGCGGCTTCGGCCTGTACACGCAACTTTGGGCGATGCCGCTTTTGTTTGTGGCGACGGCATGGCTATATCGCGTGCTGCGCGACGGACGCGGATACGCCCTGGCGATTGTGGCGGGCTCCGGAGTTCTGCTCTCCGACTTACTATACGGATACATCTTCGCGGTCTGCGGCGGAATCTTGTGGATCGTCACACTGTGGGAATCGCGCGGGTACGTCGCTGCGCGGAAATCCTTGCTCCGGCTTATGGCCGTCGCGCTCCCAATCGGATTGATCACTGCGTATCTCACCGTGCCGTTTCTCCTCGAGGTCCGCTACCTGAACGCGTCCGTGTACCTGGAGCGCGATAAGTACGACTCGTACGGCGCGCACGCGATTTTCGCCGCGCTAGGCTCCGGGCGCCTGTTCGACGATCATCGCATCATCCCGGTGGTCACGATCCTGGCCGCGCTCGGGCTCGGCTATGCGATCGCGACCCGGCGCGACGAGGCGAAGCTGGTGCTCGCGATGTTCGCGATCTGGATGGTGCTGTTCCTGGGCCGCGCGACCTGGGGTCCGCTGGCGGATCTTCTTCCGCTCGCGCATCGGATGCTCTTTCATCGCTTCGAAGGAGGCGTTGATTTCGCGGCGATTCTGGCCGTCGGTCTCGGCGCGGAGCTGCTGTGGAACTGGTGCGGCGCGCTGCCCGCGAAGCTCGGGCAGACGGCCGCAATTTCACTGCTGGTCCTGCTCATGATCCCGGCGATGACCGAGCGCTGGGGGCTTTACCGCGACAACGCTGGCTGGATGCGGACTGCGCAATCCGAGTATTCCACGGACACCGATTTTGCCAAGGTGCTGGCCACCCTGCGCAGTCTGCCGCCGGGCCGCGTCTATTCCGGAACGCGCGCCAACTGGGGCGCCTCGGTTCGCTGGGGATATGTGCATTTGTTCGACGGGCTCGCGGTCTCGATGCTGCCCTCGGTCGCGCCGCCGTACTATGCATTCTCGCTGAATTCCGATCTGTTGTGGATAATCAATGAGGCTAATCCCCAGACCTATCGCACCTTTAACATCCGATACATAGTCGCGCCGCCGCGAGTGCCGCTGCCCGCCTTTCTGCGCCCAATCCTTGTCACCCGGCGGTACATTCTGTACCAGGCGGACTCCGGTGGATTCACCCAGCTCGGACAGATCACGCAAGTGGCTGCGATGGGCTCGGACCTTCAGCTCTTTGTGCGTAATCAGGGCTGGCTCAAAAGTACCGATCCCGAGCGCGGACGATTTACCGCATTCGTACGCGATCCGGCGCGCGAGCGCAGCCTGATCGAATCGCCGCCCACAGCGGCGCTGGGCACCGTGGAGGACGAAGCTATTACTCCCGATTTGATGCGCGCGCGGGTGAACGCCGCCGTGCCAGCGCTGCTGGTCTTCAAGATGACCTATCATCCCAACTGGCACGTGACCGTGGATGGCAGCCCGGCGCGCACCTTGATGGTCTCGCCAAGCTATCTCGGCGTGCCCGTGGCCGCCGGAGTTCACGAAGTGGCCGCCGAGTATCGCTCGAGCCCGCTCAAGAACGTGCTGCTCGCGATCGGAATCGTCACGCTGGTGGCAGTGATTGCGCTGGGCATCGCGGGCCCCGGGCTGCGTCTGTGAGCGAAGCGCCGGTTTCGCGGATATCCTTCAAATCAAATTACGCGCTCGGCGCGCAGCTCGGCGATCGCCCGATCGTCGTAACCAAGCTCGCGCAGAATCTCCTCGCTATGCTGTCCCGCTTCGGGTGACGCCGTCTTGAGGGCGCTGTCCGTGCGCGAGAGCCGGACCGGTTGCCCCACCAGCTCGAGCCTGCCGAGCCTGGGATGCTCGACCGGCTGTGCGATTCCAAGGTGGCGCACCTGCGGGTCGGCGAAGACCTGATCGATCGTGTTGATCGGCCCGCACGGAACGCCCGCCTCGTTCAGCACGCTTACCCAGTGCTCGGAAGTTCGCGTCCGGGTCACCTCCGCAATCTCGGCGTTGAGTTGCGCGCGATTTCTCGAACGGCTCACGGGATCGGCGTAGCGCGGATCGTCGATCCATCGTTCGGCGCCCATGACGCGCGCCAGGCTGGCGAACATCTCCTGCCCAACCGCGGCGATATTGACGAGCCCGTCGCTCGCCGGAAATACTCCGGTTGGAATCGCGGTGGGATGATCGTTGCCGGCTTGCCGCGGCACGCGACCGTCGATGAGCCATCGGGTCGCCTGAAAATCCAGGATCGCGATTTGCGCCTGCAACAGCGAGGTCTGCACCCATTGCCCCTTCCCCGAGATCTCGCGCTCGAGCAGCGCGGTCAGGATCCCCATCGCGCAATACAGCCCCGCGGTCGTATCCGCGATCGCGATTCCGGCCCGCACCGGACCGTGCCCCGGAAATCCCGTCACCGACATCAACCCACCCATCCCTTGCGCTATCTGATCGACTCCCGGCCGCGACGCGTACGGTCCGTCCTGGCCAAAGCCCGAGATGCTGCCGTACACGAGCCGCGGATTGTTCTTGCTGAGCGCGGCGTAATCGATGCCGAGCCGATGCTTGACGTCGGGGCGAAAATTCTCGACCACAACGTCAGCACGCAGGGCCAGCTTGAACAGTATCGCCCGGCCCGCATCGGTCTTGAGATCGAGCGTGATGCTGCGTTTGTTGCGGTGCAGGTTCTGGAAGTCAGAGCCGTCACGCGCAAAGCCCAGCCCACCTTGCGAATCGGGCATCTCGACCTTGATCACCTGCGCGCCCCAGTCGGCGAGTTGGCGCACGCAGGTGGGACCCGAGCGTACGCGGGTGAGATCGATTACCTTGAAGCGTTGCAGGGGCGAAGTGCCGGACATTTTTTTACCCGCTATCGTGGCGTGGGAATCCCGGATGCTTCCACGAATGGGCGGATTTTTCCACCGCCGTCGGCGCACATCTGGTCCACTGCGATCTCGCTCGCTCCGCCATCGAGGATTCCCGTTGCTATAAGCAGAGACTATCGATAGCGTGAGATGAAGAGTCCCGGGTTACGTGAACTTCCGCCTTTGACATGCACTGGAGGTGCCTACAACGATGAAATCCATCATTCGAAACCTGGCTTTCGCAGCTGCGATTGTGCTCGCCGTCGCGTCGATCGGATCGTCCGCACTCGCGCAGGACGCAAGCGGCTCGGCCGCCCCGAAAACTGATACGTCCAAGATGACGGTCCGCACCGGATACCTTACCTGTCATGTGGACTCGGGATGGGGCTTTATTTTCGGATCCTCGCGCAAAATAAAGTGCGCCTACGCACTGCAGCCCGGATACACCGAATACTACACCGGTTCGATATCGAAGTTCGGCGCGGATATCGGCTACCTCGAGTCAGCAGTGATCCTGTGGGCCGTCGTCGCTCCCACCAATAATCTTGGACAGGGCGCGCTCGCCGGGCATTACGCCGGCGTGACCGCCAGCGTCGCGGTCGGAGTCGGAGCGGGAGCCAACGTACTGGTCGGAGGCTTCAAGAACTCGATCGCGCTGCAGCCCGTCTCGATCGAAGGACAGAACGGACTCAACGTGGCGGCGGGCGTCACCGAGATGACGCTCAAGTTCGACAAGGCCAAGAAGGCAAAGTCCAGCTGATCGCCGAGCGCACTTTTGGCGCAATCTTGTTATTTGACAGACGGAGCCGCCCGGCACGATCGGGCGGCTCCGTTCATTCCCGTCCCGCGCGATAGCGCGCCGGGCCCTGGTTGGCGCGCAGCCGCGCCTGCGCTACGCTAGACCCCGATGCGCCGCAACCAGTCGCCGATGACGAAGCCTGCCCGTGCCTGATCGCCGCGCGATACTTACTTCGAAGCGCGCGGCACCCGTAATCGCAATTCTTACCGACTTCGGTTATCGCGATCATTACGCCGGCGTGATGAAGGGCGTAATCGCGCGAATCGCACCGCACGTGCCGATAATCGATTTGACGCATGGCGTGGCTGCGCAGTCGATCGCCGCGGGCGCGTTCCTGCTCGCACGGAGCTGGCGCTATTTTCCGGCGCGCACGATATTTCTGGCCGTAGTCGATCCCGGAGTCGGGTCCGCGCGAGCGCCGATTGCGATCGACACCCGCGCGGGCGCACGCTTCGTCGGCCCCGACAACGGCCTGCTATCGATCGCCGCGCGCCAGGCTGGCGTGCGCCGGGCGGTCGAACTTACCTCGCCGCGCCATCGGCTGAGCGAGGTCAGTTCAACGTTCCACGGCCGCGACATCTTTGCGCCTGCCGCCGCATGGCTCGCGCGCGGAGCCGCGATCGGCGCGCTCGGAAGCGGCCTGGATCGGATCGTCGAGCTTGGGCTTCCCGAACCGTTGGTTAGTGCTGCGCGGATTCGCGGTGAGGTGCTGTACGTGGACGGATTTGGCAATCTGATCACCAATATCAGCCGCAAAGATCTCGCGCGCCTGCCCAATTCCTTTCGCAAAAAGCCGCTTTCAGTTAAGATTAAGGGCAGCGCGGCGATCAGAATCCATCGCGCCTATGGCGACGTGCCGACGGGCGGCGCGCTCGCGGCATTTGGCGGCTTTGACCTGCTCGAGATCGCGCTGCGCGACGCGAACGCCGCCATGCGCTATCATGCCGAAGCAGGCGCGAGTGTGGTCCTAACCACCGCCCGTGCGTGAGAAATACGTGACACATGGATGAAGCCGCCGCACACAACCACGCTCCCAGCGTCCTGACCGAGATTCCGCGCTACGGCGCCGAGCCGAAGCCCGCGAGCATTCCGGGCGGGGGCGCGATGCGCGCGATACTGCCGGAGGGAATCCCACGGCTCAATCTGGCGCTGTTCGCGCTTACTCTGCTGACTACCACGATGGCGGGCGCGTACATGGCCGGCCTCGACCTGTCTGCGCGTCATCCGATCACGAGCGTGCTCGGTCTCGCCGCAGGGCTGTCGTTTTCGCTGCCGCTGATGGCGATCCTGCTCGCGCACGAGATGGGCCATTACCTCACCGCGCGCCGCAACGACGTCAATACCAGCCTGCCCTACTTCATCCCCGCACCGTGGCCCTCGGTTTTCTTTATCGGAACTTTCGGCGCGTTTATCCGGATGCGCCAGATGCCGCAAACTCGCCGCGTGATGTTCGATATCGGCGCCGCGGGTCCGTGGGCCGGCATGATGATCGCCCTGCCCTGCGTGCTCATCGGCCTGCACCTGTCCGATATCCAGCCGCTGGCCCAAGGCTCCGGCGGACTCGAACTTGGCAACTCGCTGCTGTTTTACGGGCTGTCGCGATGGATGCTCGGTGTGAACCCGAACCTGGTCAACGTGAACCTGCATCCGATTGCGTTTGCCGGATGGCTCGGGTTTCTGGTCACCACTCTCAACCTTCTGCCGGTTGGACAATTCGACGGCGGCCACGTCCTGTACGCGCTCACGCCACGGCATCATCGCAAAATTTCGACGCTGTTTGTTTTGGGATGCGTGCTGATGGTCGTGATTCCGCTCGCGACCGGCCGCAGTTTCTGGGGCGGATGGCTCTTGTGGGCGGTGATCGCGGTCGCGCTGGGGCTCGGTCATCCCTCAACCGTCGATCGCGATACTCCTCTGAGTCCGGCCCGCCGCGTCGCGGCGTGGCTGACGGTCGCGCTGTTCATCGTGACCTTCATGCCGACCCCGATCACTCTCGGCACACCCGACGAAACCCCGCCGCAGCCGCAGCAGTCGCAAAGTTACGACGTGATGCATCGCCTGCCCGCCCCGCCGGCGCATTGTCGAGCGGCGGTCCGAATCTGAATGATTCGCGGGCGTTTGATTCCAGGAGATAAATAATTTGCCCGACCATCGCGACAAGCCGCGCCCCAGTTGGGATCAGTACTTCATGACGATCACGCGCGAGGTCGCCGAACGCTCGACTTGCCTGCGGGCGAAGGTCGGCGCGGTGATCGTGCGCAACCGCAGCATCCTCGCCACCGGCTACAACGGCTCGCCGGCGGGCCTGCCGCACTGCACTGAAGCCGGATGCCTGATCTACGAATCGCGCAATCCCGACGGCGAGCTCGAGCAAAACTGCTTTCGCACCATCCACGCCGAGATCAACGCGATCACCCAGGCCGCGCGCAACGGCGCCGCGATCCAGGACGCCGACATCTACGTGACGCACACGCCCTGCATCCACTGCCTGAAGGTGCTCATCAACACCGGCATCCGCACGGTCTATTACGCCAAACCCTACAAGCTCGCGACCGTGAGCGAACTGCTGCGCCACGCGAAAATCAAGCTCGTCGCGGTTGAGCAGGAAAAATCCGCATGAGCACCGATGCGCGATGCGGCATCTGCGCGCTCATCGAGCGCATCGGCGCCGGCGGCTTCGCCGACTTCATCGCCGAGCTTCCGAACTGCTGCGTGATCCTGGGCGACGCGCAGTTCTATCGCGGGTACTGCCTGATGCTCGCCAAGCGCCACGCCACCGAAATCTTCCTGATGCCGCCCGCCGAGGCGCGCGCGCTGTTCGAGGAACTCAGACTCGTCGCCGAGGCGATCGCCGCGGTCACCAAGCCGTGGAAAATGAATTACGAATGCCTGGGCAATGCCGAGCCGCATGTGCACTGGCACCTCTTTCCACGCTACGAGAGCGACGAGTTGCGCCGCGCCCCAATTTGGATACGTCAAGAGGCTGAACGGAAAATAGCCCTGCCCGAGGCCGACCGAATCGCCCTCATCGCAACCCTTCGCCGAGAAATCGCCGCCCGAATCCCTGATGCTCGCTGCCCCGCGAACTGAACCGCGCGCATCGATCCGCGCCCGCGCCGTGGCGCTCGTGTTCGCGGCGCTTGCCCTCGCCGGATGCGGTCGCCGCGCCGCGCTTCCCGAAGCGGGAACGCCGGCGGCCGCGCTGTATCAGTATCGATGCGGTCAATGCCACGCGGCATACAATCCGCGCACGATGACCGCCGCGATGTGGGATCTGCAAGTCGCCAGGATGCAGGGCAAGATGCGCAATGCCGGCCTGCCCGCTTTGAACGACGCGCAGCGCGCGACGATCCTCGACTATCTCACGCGCAACGCCGGGACCGAGTAGCGCGCGGCTTTTTTGTACGCGCGATTTAGGCTATCGATCAAGGCAGTGTCCCGGGAGGCGGTATCCCGATGCCCGACGAAATCATCAAGCTCTACTACGATTACAAAAGCCCTTTCACGTATCTGGCGATGCAGCCGATGTACGACCTCGAGCAGGCCTACCGGATCGCGCTGCGATACATCCCGCTCGAGCTGAACGTCACTGGCGCCTTCGGCGGCAACCTCGATCAGCGCGATGAGCGCAACTGGCGCAAAGTCCGCTACCTGTACCTCGACGCGCGCCGCTACGCTAACGCGCGCGGGCTCGTCATTCGCGGACCGCAAAAGATTTTCGATTCGCGCCTTTCGCTTATGAGTGGCCTGTGGGCTGATAAGCACGGAAGATTCCGTCCGTACTCGGACCGCGTCTTCGAACGGTTCTTCAAACGCGAACTGGATATCGAAGACGGCTCCGCGCTCGCCAAAGTGATGGAGGAAACGGAAGTGGGCCTCGACACCGCCGGCTTCATGAAGTACATCCTCGCCGACGGACCCCGCGAGCTGCACGACGCCGCGCTCGAAGCGGAACGCGACGGCGTGTTTGGCGTTCCAACGATGATCGCCGCGGGCGAGCCGTTCTGGGGCAATGATCGCGTCGATTGGCTCGCAAAGAAACTCGACGCGATGGGACTGCGCCGCTGAGCGGCGCGGATCGGAGAGCTACCATGAAACCCGTACCCGTCGGAACAGTCGGCAGCGTCGCCCAAATCGTCGCGCCCGAGCATCTGGCCAATCGCCTCGATCCGTCGCTCGCTCCGGTTTTCTCGACACCGACAATGATCGGGATGATGGAGCAGGCGGCAGCGGAGGCGATGCGCCCGTACCTCGAACCGGGAGAAAGCTCGGTCGGGATGGCGATCGACGTGCGGCATATCGCCGCCACTCCGCAGGGGCATCGCGTGCGCGCCGAAGCCGAGGTCGTGAAGTGCGAAGGCCGCCGCGTGGAATTCAAAGTGCGCGCGCTCGATGAGACCGAAGAGATCGGCGCGGGAACCCATCGCCGCGCCGCGATCGACGCGGCGAAATTCATTGACCGGCTGAAGAGCAAAGCCAAATCCTGAATGCGACCCGCGCGAGGCGTGCGATGAGCGAAACGATTTTCGCCCCTGATGAAATCGAAGTTCATGTCGGCCGCGACTACGGCGGCGCGACTTATGAGATAACACCCGAAACCGTCGCGACCTATATCGCGGGAACCGGCGATGACAACCCCTGGTACCGCGACCGCTCGCCGCTCGGCCCGCCGCTCGCGCCCGCGCTGATTCTGCACTCGGCGGTGTACAGGACTTTGCAATGGTACCTGCCGAACCTGTACGGAAACCTGCATGCCCGCCAGGAATGGGAGTTGTTCGCGCCGGTGATGGTCGGCGAACGGCTGACTACTCGTTCGCTGATCGTGGGCCGCTATATGAAGCGCGACCGGGAATACATAGTCAATGAAGTAATTGTCAGCAACGCCGCCGGGCAGATCGTCTCGCGCAGCCGCACCCATCAAAGCTTTCTGCTTCCCGAGCAGACCAAAAAAGATTCTTTCGCGGTCGATAAATCGCGCGAGAAAGATTCCAAACGCTCGTTCAAAGTCGGCGAGCGCGGCGGCGAGGCGATCGAAGCCCCCATGCGCGCGATCACCGAGGATATGTGCATCGCGTTCTCCGGCCCGCAACGCAATTATCACAACGACCGGCAAAAGGCGGTCGAACTGGGATTTCCGGAAATCGTCGTGCAGGGGATGCTCTCGGTATGCCTGGTCGCGGAGCTGATGACGCGCCGCTTCGGCCTGGGCTTCATGTGCGGCGGCAAGATGGATCTCCGGCTGGTCAACGTGCTGTGGGGCAACGACCTGACCGCGCCACGCGGAAGAATCCTGGAGCGGACCCCCGAGGGCAAACGCACCCGCGCCGAAGTCGAGATCTGGTGCGAAAAATCCGACGGCGCCAAGACCATCGTAGGCTCGGCCAGCGCACTCGAACTTTGAGAAAGTTCGGCGCCGTGAATCGGCGCGAGTCACGCCGCCGTCAGGGCTTCGATCTCGCTGACCTGCTTGGGAATCGCGGCGGTCATCACCTCGTGCCCGGTCGCGGTGACCAGCACGTCGTCCTCGATACGGATTCCGACCCCGCGCATCGCCTCGGGCGCCGAGTCGTCGTCGGCATCGATATAGATGCCCGGCTCGACCGTCATCACCATCGCGGGTTCGAGCCTGCGCGACTCGCCGCCGACGCGGTACAAACCGACATCGTGGACGTCCATCCCGAGCCAGTGGCTGGTGCGATGCATATAGTAGCGGCGGTAGGAGCCTTGCTCGATTATGTCCTCGGTGGTCCCCTTGACCAGCCCGAGCGTGCGCATTCCGTCCGCAAGCACGCGTAGCGCGGCGTCGTGCGGATCCTCGAAGCGCGCGCCCGGCCGCACCTGCTCGATCGCCGCGGCCTGCGCTGCGAGCACGATCTCGTAGAGTTCCTTCTGCAGCGCGGTGAAGCGCGCGCCCACCGGAAAAGTGCGGGTCACGTCCGAGGCGTAGAAGTCGTACTCGCATCCGGCGTCGATCAGGAGCAACTCCCCGGTGCGCATCTCACGGCGATTCTGGATGTGATGCAGGATCGCGGCGTTGGGACCCGACGCGATTATCGACGGATAGCTGGGACCCGCCGCTCCGCGTGAGCGAAACGCGTAATCGACCTCGGCTTCGATCTGCCACTCGCGCATCCCGCCGCGCGCCGTGCGCATCGCGCGCTCATGCGCGGCACCCGAGATCTCGATCGCGCGGCGCATGAGTTCGAGCTCGCCCGGTTCCTTGCGCACCCGCGCCTCGTGCAGAATCTCGCGCGGATCGAAAATCGCGTAGGGCCCCGAGCCCAGCCGCGGACGCATCGCGCTCGAGTGCTGCGCAAGCTTCATCACGCGCGCTTCGAGCTCCGGGTTGCGCCCCATCGGAAAGTGTAGCCGCTCGGATTTTTCCAGGTAGCGCGGCAACACTTTTTCGAGCTCGTCGATCGTGAACGCCTTGTCGGCGGCGTAGTCGATCACCGCGCCCTCGACACCCGCGCGCCTGCCGGTCCACGTCTCGCGCTCCTTGTCGCGCGGCCGCACGAACATCACGAACTCGCCGTCGGGATGTCCGGGCGCGAATATCGCGGCCGCCTCGGGCTCCACGAAGCCGGTCAGATAGTAGAAATCGTTATCCTGCCGGTAGATGAATTCGACATCCCCCGATCGAAACGCCGCCGGCGCCGCCGGCAAAATCGCGGCTGCGTCCGCGCCGAGCGCGTCCATGAAGCGGCGCCGCCGCGCACGATAGGTTTCCAGTTTGCCGTCCAAGCTCATGGTCTATGATTACGCCACGCCGCACCCGCGCGCGCCAGCGTTCATGGCAGTCCGGCGCCGGGAACCTCGACGCGGGTGATCTCGATTTTCGCGGTCGGGTTTGCGCGGCACGCCGCCGGCTCCGAGGACGCCGCCGTCAGAACGAACAGGGTCTTGCGGTCGGGTCCGCCCAGCATGCACGCGAACGCGTCGGTCGCGACGGCGACCCGCTCGGTCACCTCGCCGCCCTGCTTGACGCGAATCACTTCGGAACAGGTGGGGCTGGCGACCCAGATCGCACCCTCCGCATCGAGCGCGATTCCGTCGGGTAGATTCTTTCCCAAGTCGGCCCACACGCTGCGGTTGGCGAGCGATCCGTCGGCTGCGATATCGAACGCGGTCAGGCGCCGCCCGAACGTTTCACCGACGATCAGGGTTTTACCGCCGGGTGTGATCACCGTCCCGTTGGGAAACATCAGATCGCCGGCCACCGCGCGCGCCATCCCGTCAGGCGTGACCATGATCATCACGGTCCCGCATGGCTTCTCACCGTTGTGAAGATCGAAGCCGAAGTTGCCGACGTACGCGCGCCCAAGCGAATCCACCACCATGTCGTTGCAATGATGCGGCACGAGCGCCGACAGGTCCGAATGCACTTTCAGCGCTCCGCCGCCGCGCTCCATCCGCATCAGCTTGCGATCCGCCATCGAGACGATCAGCAGCGATCCATCGGGGAGCCATCCGAGTCCCGAAGGATTGTTTGGCGCCTCGCATACCACGCTGGTGCGTCCCTCGAGATCGACCGTCATCACGCGGCCGGCGTGCATGTCCGAGAAGTAGAGCTTTCCGTCATGCCAGCGGGGCCCTTCGCCGAAACTTAAGCCGCCGAGGAGTGTCGTGAGCGTACGCATCGCGTTTTCTCCTAATCGAATCCGCCGTGCGGTCAGTCGAGCGCGCCCTGCTTGCGCAGCGCGGCAACTTCGTCGCCGCTGTAGCCGAGCGCCTCAAGCACCTGATCGGTGTGCTGTCCGAGGCACGGCGCCGGAGCCTCGACCTGGCACGGCGTACCGCTCATCCGCCACGGAATTCCACAGTGGCGCTTGACCCCGACCTCGGGATGCTCGAGTTCGACCCAGTATTTGCGCGCGGCGAGATGCGGGTCCTCGCACAGGTACTTGTTGTCCGCGCACGCGCCCGCCGCGACGCCGGCCGCCTGCAGCGTATCGACGACGTAGGCGACCGCGCGCGTCGAGGTCCACTGGGTGATTATCGCCTCGAGCGCGTCTTCGTTGCGCTTGCGTGCGTCGAAGGTCTTGAAGCGCGCGTCATCCGCCAGCTCGGGTTTGCCAATCGCACGGGCCAGGCGCGCCCATTCGTCGTCGGTGGCGCACACTATCGACGCCCACTGATCGATGACCACGTCCATCACTTTTTCCGGCAGCTCCCGGCAGCGGAAGATTCCGTGCGGCGCCATGAACGGATCGCGATTGCCGACGCGCTCGGGCTCGCGATCGTTCATCGTGTATTCGAGGATTCCCTCCGCCAGGACATCCATCGCGCATTCCCACTGGCTCATGTCGATAAACTGCCCCTCGCCGGTGCGATAACGATGATAGAGCGCGGTGAGAATCGCGAACGCGCCGTGCGCTCCAGCGTTGGGATCGGCGTAGCTGAACCCCGCGTGCATCGGCGGGAATCCCTTGTAGCCGGTCAGCGCCGAGAGTCCCGATAGAGGAACCTGCGCGGGTCCGTACGCGACGTACTCACGGTACGGGCCGCTGTTGCCGTATCCCGACAATGAGATCATCACGATATCGGGGCGGACCTTTTTGACCTCCTCGTAGCCGAAACCCATCTTGTCGATCACGCCGGCCGCGAAGTTATTGATCACGACGTCGGACTGTTTAATCAGCCGCCACGCGATCTCCTTGGCCTCGGGATGCTTGAAATTCAGCGACAGCGACTTCTTGCCCTGATTGTACTGATTGAAATAGCCGGACTTGTTGACTCCGTCGAATATTCCATCGGGCCACGGCGGCAGCATCCGCGTCACGCATGGCCGGGTCTTGGTTTCGATCCGCACTACCTCGGCGCCCAGATGCGCAAGCTGCAGGGTGCAGTACGGCCCCGCCCACACCCAGGTGAAGTCGCAGACCTTGATTCCGGAAAGCGGTGGCTTGGCCATCGTTAGATCACACCCCTGGTTTTGAGTTCGCTCAGCCGCTGGGACGAAAGTCCCAGACGCCGGCCGAAGATTTCCTCGTTATGCTGTCCGAGCGTCGGCGCGGGTATCCGGATTTCCCACGGCGTGCGAGAATACTTGAGCGGCGCGCCCGGATACTTGTGGGTGCCCGCCATCGGCTGCGCGATCTCGACGAAAAAGCCGCGCGCGCGCAGATGCTCGCTCGAGAGCAGGTCGCCCATCGTCGAGACCGGCGCGAACGGCACACGCCGGGCCTGCGCCTTGCGGTATAGATCGAGCACCGTCTGCTGGCCGACCCATTCTTCAAGAAACACTTTAAGTGCGTCCCAATTGACCGCGCGCTTCAGCCGGTCGCTGAAAATCTCTTCGTCCGCCCATTGCGGATTGCCCATGATCGCGACGAAGTTGCGCCACTGATGCTCCTCGATACAGCACAGGTAGATGTAACCGTCCTTGCACTGCATCGTCTCGACCGGCTGGAGCGGCTTCTGCCCCAAGCGCGTCGCGATCATCTTCATGTAGGGCCAGTACTCGAAGGTCATTTCGAGCTGAGACGCGATCGATTCCTGCACCGAGACCTCGAGATGCTGGCCGCTCTCGCCGCGGGCGTGCGCGAACACCGCGCCCATCGTGGCGACCGCCGCGTGAACTCCGCCCTGGTATCCGGCCTGCGAGCCCGCGGCTTTGAGCGGAGGCAAGTCGGCGTGGTCGGGCCCGCCGCCGTTGAGAACGCATACGCCGCCGGCCGCCCACACGGTCAAGTCCTCGGCGCGAAAATTCCGGTACGGCCCCGACAGTCCGAACGGCGCGATCGAGGTCATCACCAGGCCGGGATTCACGCGCCGCATCCGCTCCCAGGTCAGCCCGACGCGATCCATCTCGGGCGGCACGACGTTGTGAACCAGCACGTCGGCGCCAGCCACGAGCTGCTCCAGGAGCTGCATCCCTTCGGGCTTCGCGATATCCAGCGTGACGCCTTTCTTGTTGGTGTTCAGGTATAGATACAGCCCGCTCTTTTCCGGATGCGTTTCATCTTTGGGAAATGGTCCGCGGATGCGCGCGCGATCACCGGCGCCGGGACGCTCGATCTTGATCACCTCGGCTCCCATATCCGCCAGCAGCTTGGCGCAGTACGGAGCCGAGACCAGCTCACCAACTTCGATAATTTTAAGGTCTGATAATGCGCCTGCCATCGGCACTCCATCGAAGAAAATATCAGGATTCAGGCCTGCTCGGGGAAGACCTGCTTAAACGGCTTGACCTCGACCCGGCTGAAGACTCCGCCGGTCAAATAGGGATCGCGATTCGCCAGCGCCTTGGCGTCGGCCTCGCTTTCGAGATCGACGATAATCAGGCTGCCGCTGCCATCGGTGAACGGCCCCGCGATCACGACCTTGCCCGCGTTCGCGAGCGGGCGAAGATTTTCGAGATGAGCCGGGCGGAGTTTCGGCCGCAGCGCCGCCCCATTGGCACCGTCATGCCCGATTATTACGAACAGCATCCGCACAAACCTCCGCCGGCGGCCGCATCCAAACGAGTCCGCCCGAGCGATTGTTAATTAGCACGCGCCGCGGCGCCGGAAAAACCCGCGCGGCAGTGCGCTCCCCGGGCGGACGAGCCGTCCGCCCCCACTGGCATGTTGCTTCCTTCTGTCAGTGGCGGCCGACGGCTCGTCGGCCGGCTTGGCAAGCAGAGGTGATGCGGGAGATCGGGATTCCTCGCGCGGCAGCCGGAGCCTGCCCTGAGCAATGTCGAAGGGCGCGGGAATGATGGTATGGACCCCCGCCCGCCTTTTAACGGCCTCGATACGGGCCAAAGATGTAAGCAACATCTTGAATGGAAGCGAGGAGGGTCCGCGATGAAGATTACCGCGATTGGA
>Ga0307374_10000391_pt1 | contig 84816 bp, 56 predicted proteins | sample OX3MG_FD_202532 | JGI IMG/M metagenome (GOLD analysis project Ga0307374, IMG submission 202532) | Soil microbial communities from Risofladan, Vaasa, Finland - OX-3 | ecosystem: Environmental > Terrestrial > Soil > Coastal area > Acid sulfate soil | place: Finland: Risofladan, Vaasa | collected... | reverse complement strand
TCGCAAGCTCGCTGGCCCCACCTTACGTTCGTTGCCAAACCCAGAACAAAAACCATCGCCAACGCCAATTTGCCATTCCCCTCCCCTTTCCACTCGCAAGCGGCGTTCTTACACTACGGACTCTCGTTGCACGCCAATCAGTCACGCCCCACGGAGTCGTTTTCAAATGGCCAAAAAGCCTGGCACGTATCGCTTCAGTTTCGGCCCCTGGAACATTTCGATGGGGTCCGATCCGTTCGGCCCGGCGGTCCGCAAGGACGTCGCCTTTGCCAAGAAGATCCGAGAGTACAAGAAGATGGGCTTCGACTACGTGCAGTTGCACGACGACGACGTGGTGCCCGCCGACTGGGACGCCACGCAAACGACCCGCGGCGTGGCCAAGGTCAAGCAGTTGCTCGGCGGCGAGGGACTGAAAGGCGAGTTCATCGCGCCGCGGCTGTGGGAAGACCCGCGGACCATCGACGGCGGCTACACGTCGAACAGCGCGGCGGCCCGGCGCTATGCCCGCGATCGCACGCGGCGGGCCATCGACATCGCCAACATGCTCGACATCGACCTGATGGTGCTCTGGCCGGCCCGCGAAGGAACATACATCCGCGAATCGAAAGACGCCACGGCGGCCGTGGGGCTGCTCGTCGACGCGGTGAACGACATGCTCGACTACGACCCGAAAATTCGCATCGTGGGCGAAATGAAGCCCAACGAGCCGATGGACCAGGCCTATTGCCCGACCGTGGGTCATTTCATGGGCCTGTGCTATCGCGCCAGCGACCCCAGCCGCGTGGGCGTGTTGATCGAAAGCGCCCATAGCATTCTGGCGGGCCTCGACCCCTCCGACGACATGGCCTACGCGCTTTGGCACGGAAAGCTGTGGGGCGTTCATCTCAACGACCAGAACGGCCTGAAGTACGACCAGGACAAGACGTTCGGTTCCGTCGATTTGCGGCGGGCTTTCAATCAGGTCTGGGTGCTCGACCGGGCGGGCTATTACGACATCGGCGTGGTCGGCCTCGACATCAAAGCCATGCGCACCACGAAGCAGGCCGACGAGACCCGGCACCTGGCCAACAGTCTGCGGATGTTCCAGCATCTCTTGAAGCTCGCGCGGACGGTGGACGCGAACAAGGTCGAGGCGTTTCGGCGCGAGCGGGACTATGAGGGGCTGGACCTGCACATTCTGGAGCACCTGCTTGGCGTATGACCGCTGGCGGCTATTTTGCAAACGCCGCGTCGAAGGCCGCCGCGCTGGGACGGAAGTCGAGCCGCTTCACAAATTCGCAGGCTTCCTTGGCGCCCGCCTCGCGGTCCATGCCGCTGTCTTCCCACTCCACCGACAGCGGCCCTTCGTAACCGATCGCGTTGAGCGCCCGCACGATCTCTTCGAAGTTGACGCCGCCCCGGCCGGGCGAACGAAAGTCCCAGCCGCGACGCGGATCGCCGAAATTCAAATGGCTGCCCAGAATGCCGCTCCGCCCGTTGAGCGTCACCACGGCATCCTTGATGTGGACGTGATAGATGCGGTCGGGAAACGCCCGCAAAAACTCCACCGGATCGACCCCCTGCCAGTGCAAATGACTGGGATCGAAGTTGAATCCGAATTCTTCCCGCCGTTCCAGGGCATCGAGCGCTCGCTGGGCGCTCACCAGGTCGAAGGCGATCTCCGTCGGATGCACCTCCAGCGCGAACCGCACGCCGCACTCGCCGAACACGTCGAGCACCGGATTGAACCGCTCGGCCAGCAGTTCGTAACCGCGGTCGATCATGTTTTGCGGCACCGGCGGAAACGAATAGAGCAGGTGCCAGATGCTGGAACCGGTGAAGCCGTTGACCACGCCCACGCCCAACTTCTGGGCCGCACGCGCGGTGTTCTTCAACTCCTCGGCCGCCCGCGCGTTGACGCCGGCGGGCTTGCCGTCGCCCCAGACGTGCTTGGGCAAAATCGCCTTGTGTCGCTCGTCGATGTTGTCGAGCACGGCCTGCCCGACCAGATGCGCGCTGATGGCGTGAAGCTGCAGGTCGTGCCGCTCCAAAAGGTCGCGCCGCGCGGCACAATAGGTCTCGTCGCCCAGCGCCTTGTCGACTTCGAAGTGATCGCCCCAGCAGGCCAGCTCCAGACCCTGATAGCCGAACTCGCGTGCCTGGCGGGCCAGGTCTTCGAGCTTCAGGTCGGCCCACTGGCCGGTGAATAAGGTAACGGGGCGAGGCATGGTTCAGGGTTCAGGGTTCAGGGTTCAGGGTTCAGGGGCGAGGCACTGGTGCGTATAGGTTACAGGGATCCGAGGACAGGGAACAGGGGCGCGGGGACGAAGGCGTGATATAATCGTGAGGTGGGAGGCGATAGGCTCTGGGCGTTAGGCTTTAGGCGCGCTGTTCCACTTGATGCCCAATGCCCAACGCCTAACGCCCAACGCCCAATGCCCAACGCCTCTAACCTACAGTGCTCTGGAGATGTCGAATGTTTCCCCGCTGGACCACAATCGTGCTCGCCCTGGCTCTCGCCGGTTGCGGTGTCGTAGCGGCGGCGGAAGGGCGCGTCGAGTTGGAACTGGTGACGGGGGCCCAGTTTCCGGCCACCGCTCAGCAGCAGTGGTATAACCTGCTGTCGGAACTGGGAGTCGACGGGTTGCGCATCCGCAAAGCCGGCAGCGGCGACAAGGCCGAAGTGAAAGTGGCCGGCAGCAAGGCATCGCCGGTTTATCGCGTGGTCGGCCTGCTCGTTTCGGGCAACGAATTGGTGTTGCCCGGCGGACGCTTTTCGCCGCGCGATCGCGGTCCGCTGGCCGAATGGCTGAAAAAACTCCGCACCGAGGGGCCAACTTCGTCCGGAGGCGGCGCCGGCAACTTGCCGTTTGGTCTGGCGACCAAAGATTTTGCGGCCATTCATGCCGACCTGACAAAGCGCGTTGCGTTCAGCACCCAAGGAATGCCGCCAGTTGAACTGCTCGACAAACTGGCCGCGGGTTTGACCTATAGGTTGTCGCTCGACGCGCCAACGCGCCGCGTGCTTGGCCAGGCCGGGCCGATCGGCGAGGAGCTGGAAGGGCTGTCCACCGGGACGGCCATCGCCTACGTGCTGCGCTCGGAGGGTCTGGGCTTGTTGCCCGCCCCGGCCGGAGGCAAGGGACCCAAGTACGCCGTGCTCAAACCGAGCGCCGGGCAAACGACCTGGCCGGTGGGCTGGCCGCTGCAAGATCGCAAGCCAGGCGATGTCATGCCAAAGCTGTTTGAGACCCTGAACGCCGAGATCGAAGAGATTCCGCTCACGGACGTGCTGGATACGGTGGTTGGCGAACGGCTCAAAGCCCCGGTGCTTTACGATCATTACGCGCTGGCCCGGCAAGGCATCGAACTGCAGAAAGCGATCGCGACGTTTCCTCCCGGCAAAACCTGGTACTACAAGCTCGTCGACAAGCTGCTTCACCGGGCGGGCCTGAAAGGCGAGTGGCGGCTCGACGACGGCGGAAAGCCGCTGCTCTGGGTCACCACGTTGCTGCCGGTGAAGTGAAGACAGAAGTGGTTAGTGATTAGGGCCGGTTGCGGTATCGCGAAAAGACCGGACAATGCTAACCTGGTTGAGAAGCATGCGCTCAGCAAGCCGTCGTCTCCAAGGCGAACACCCGGTCGTAGGCCTTTTGCGCGACGCCGCCCAATCGCTCGGCCAGTCGCCGATAAACCGCGCGGCGATAGTCCCATTCTTTCGATCGCGGAACCTGCTCCAGCCCGCCCCTTGCCACCCGGCCGTGCGGCGGCTAAGACAAGCATGATGTTCACGCGGTTGCGAGCGACGCAGTGCCCCGGTATCTGACTCGATTTTACGGCAAGAAGCGCGGCCGACGCCACACCGGCTCGAACGTGGTCCGCAGCTTTGGTTCGGGCTGCTTCTGCGCGGTTTCGCTCGGCATCGGCCTGGCGGCCCTGTTTTACTTCTTCGCCGCTTTGACCGTTCCCGAGCTGCGAGTCAACCGCGACTTTGTCGAACATCGGGCGCGTTTGATCGACAAGCGCCTGGAGGAGCAGCCGGCCCGCGACGGTCCGCTCTATGCCCCGCGCTTCCGCTTGCAATTCACCGTGCAGGGTCGCCGTTTCTCCCCCTGGGCGCCCTATGACGTGACCGACCTGCACACGCGCGACCGGCACCGAAGCGAGCAATTGTTGGCCGAGTTTCAGACCGGTCAAGACTACGCTTGTTGGTACGACCCCCAGAATCCCGAGCGCGTCGTGCTGGCGCGGGGCTATTCCTGGTTCGCCTGGCTGATGCTCGTGGTGCCCGTGCCGTTTATCGCCGTCGGCGCCGGTGGCTTGTCATTCTTGATCTGGTCATGGGGCAAATCGGCCGAGCGGCGGGCGGTGCTCGCGCAAGAGACCGCGCGGCGGGAACAAATCGAGCTGACCGGGCAGGAACCGCCCTTCCCTTCGGTGCCCAGTCCCGGCGACGTCACCGATAGTCCCGGCACGACGCTGGCCTTTCGGCTGCCGAGCGGCGAACCGGGCTGGAACCTGGCGGGGTTGCTGCTGTTGAGCATCGTCTGGAACGGCGTGGTGGCGGCGTTCTTATGGATGGCCGTGGACGGCTACCGCCGCGGCAGCCCCGACTGGCTGCTGGCCCTGCTCGTAGCGCCGCTGGCCGTGGGGGGCGCGGGGCTGGTCGCGCTGTTCCTCCGGCAATTGTTGGTGGCCGGCAGCGTGGGACCGACGATCGTGGAAATCTCGGAACATCCCTTGTACCCCGGCGGCACCTTCGAGCTGTTCATCGACCAATCGGGCAAGCTGACCGTCAAGCGGCTGCGCGTCGTGCTCGTCTGTGAAGAGGAAGCCACGTACCGTCAAGGGACCGACGCACGCACGGCGACGCGGAGGGTCTACGAGCACGAGATTTACTGTCGCGAGGCCTCCCCGGAGCCGCACGAGCCGGGATTGCGGCTGCGGACCAGCATGGAGATTCCCGCTTGCGCTATGCACTCGTTCCGCTCGGAGCATAATAAAGTGTGCTGGAAGCTTGTGGTCAGCGGCGAGGTCGCCCGGCGCGGCGACTTCGAACGCAGCTTCCTGCTGCACGTTTATCCCTGTCGGTTCGAGAGCCATGCCGCATGAGCGAAGGATCGGTCCGCATCTTGCTCGATGGCAACCGTCGCGTATACCAACCGGGCGATTTGTTGTCGGGCGCCTATCAAGTCGACTCGCTGAGATGGATCGATCCGACTGCCGTCGAGATCTCGGTGCTCTGGCACACCGAAGGCCAGGGAGACGAAGACCTGGCCGTACACTACTTCGACCGGACCGAGGCGGCGGAACGTGGCGGGACCGACTTTCGCCGGCCGCAGCGCTTCAGCACGCGCTTGCCTGCCAGCCCGCTGAGTTATCAAGGCGTGATCGTTAAAATCTGTTGGTGCGTCCGCGTGCGCGTGTTCTTGCCGCGAGGCAGGGAAATCGTCGGAGAATCCCCTTTCCAGCTTGGCACGTTGCCGCCCGCCCGGCTGGCAAAGGCCGCTCCGCCGGTCGTTCCGCCGGTCGAGGGAGCGGTCGAAGAGGGCGGTGAGACGCTTTGAGGTGCCATGAACGCACTTGCAAGCTAGAATTGGCGTTGTCAAGCCAGAATCGTAAGGTGGGACCAGCGAGCTTGCGAGCGCTGGCCCACCGTAAACGACGACGGACGGGGCTACGGCGTCCGTTGAGTGCGCGACGCGGCAAACGGTGGGCCGGCGCTCGCAAGCTCGCTGGTCCCACCTTACGGCCGGCCAAAATCAAAAAATCAAAAATCGAAAATCCAAAATTGCATGACCGCCAGCGAGTTACTTTCCGCCGCCCGACAATGCCAGCAAACCGGCGATCTGCCGCGCGCCGAGTCCGGCTACCGTCAGCTTCTCGCGCTCGAACCGGCCAACGCCGAAATCTGGTATCTGCTGGGCTCGGTTTGCCAACCGCAAGGCAAGCCGGACGAGACGGTGGCCGCGTACCGTCGGGCGGTGACGCTCAAGCCCGAATTCGCCCAGGCCCAAAACAGCTTGGGCATTGCCCTGGCGCAGCAGGGCCACTCGCAGGAAGCGGAGCAGTGCTTCGCCGAAGCGGTCCGCGCTCAGCCCGACTTTGCGCACGCCCACAACAACTTGGGCAACGCGCTGAAAGAGCAAGGGCGGCGGGACGAAGCGCTGGCTTGCTATCAGCAGGCGGTGGCCCTGAAGCCCGACTTTGCCGAAGCGTACAACAATCTGGGCAACGTGCAGCGGGACCTGGGCCAGCTCGACGACGCGATTGCCAACTGCCGGCAAGCGCTGCGTTTGAAGCCCGACCTGGCCGATGCCCACAACAATCTCGGCGCGGCCTACTCCGCCCAGCGTCACTGGGAGGAAGCGGCGGCCAGCTATCGCCAGGCCATTGCTTTGCGTCCCAACCACGCCGAAGCGCACAGCAACCTGGGCAACGCGCTGCGCGAGCTGGGCCGCATCCAGGAGGCCATCCTCAGCTTGCGCCAGGCGTTGCAGCTCAAGAGCGACTTTGCCGAGGCGCACGGCGGGCTGGCCATGGCCTTGACGCAACAAGGCGACTTGGACGGCGCGCTGGAGAGCTGCCGCGAGGCGTTGCGGCTGCGGCCCGACTTGGCCAGCGCGCATCTGAGCATGGGCTTTATCCTGTCGGAGCTGGGCCGCCGGTCCGAAGCGCTGGCCTGCTGCGAAAAGGCACTGGAGCTACAGCCCGACATGCCCGACGCCCGCAAGAACCGCTCGCTGGTCTTGTTGCTGGAGGGCAAGCTGGCCGAAGGTTGGGCCGAATACGAATGGCGTTGGAAGTGTCCGGAGCTTCCGGAAAGGCCGTTTCCGCAGCCACTGTGGGACGGTACGCCATTGGACGGAAAAACGATCATGCTGCACGCCGAGCAGGGATTTGGCGACACGCTGCACTTCGTCCGCTACGCGCGGCTGGTACGCGAGCGCGGCGGCCGCGTGATCGTGGTCTGCCAGCGCCCGCTGGTGACCCTGTTACGTCGCTGTGAAGGCGTCGAGCAGGTTTTGGCCCAGGGCGATCCGTTGCCGCCCTTCGACGTTCACGCGCCCCTGTTGAGCCTGCCGCGGATTTTTGGCACCACGCTCGACAACATTCCCGCTGACGTGCCGTACCTCAACAGCGACCCACAAATCGTTGCCCGCTGGCGCGACGAGCTGAGCGGCGTGAGCGAGTTCAAGATCGGCATCGCCTGGCAAGGCAGCCGCACGCATCGCCGCGACCGCGGGCGGTCGATCCCGCTTTCCTACTTTGCTCCGTTGGCGGCCCAAAGCGGCGTGCGGCTCTATAGCCTGCAAAAGAACTTCGGGCAGGAACAACTCGGAGAAGTCAGCTTCGGCGGGCGGATTATCGACTTGGCGCCGCGGCTGGAGTCGTTCGTCGATACCGCCGCCGTGATGGAGAACCTCGACCTGGTGATCTGCTGCGACACGTCGGTGGCCCATCTGGCCGGCGCGTTGGCCAGGCCGGTGTGGGTGGCCGTGGCGACCGTGCCCGACTGGCGCTGGCTTTTGGACCGCGACGACACTCCCTGGTATCCGACGATGCGGCTGTTCCGTCAGCACCGCCGCGGCGACTGGCACGACGTGTTCGTGCGCATCACGTCGGCGCTGGCCGAGCTGATCGGCGCGCCGATGGATTTGAGCACGATGGTCCGCATCGGGCCCGGCGAACTGATCGATCGCGTCGCGCGATTGGAGATCGCGTTGGACCAGGGCGGGGCTGCGGGTGGCGGCAATCGCGAGGAGCTCGTGACGCTGGAGAACAGCCTGTCGCGTTTGCTTCGCCGTGCTCCGCAGGTGGCCGAGTTGAAGAATGAACTGAAGGCGGCGTGCGAGGCTCTTAGCGCGGCCGAGCGTCAGATCGACGAGTGCCGGCGCGGCGGCGATTTCGGCCCGCAGTTCGTCGAACTTGCCCGCACGGCTTATGCTGAACGCGAGCGCCACCGCCGGCTTATGGGGCTGATAAACGACGCTTTCTCGTTTGAAGGAGAAGGTGCGTGACCGCGAGCGAACTCAATAGCTTGGGCGTGGCCTTGGCACGACAGGGCCGCACGCGCGAGGCGGAGCAGTGCTTTGTCGACGCGGTCCGCGCGCAAGCGGATTTTGCGCAGGCGCACAACAACTTAGGCAACACCCTACTGGAGCAAGGGCGGCGCGAGGAAGCACGGGCGTGTTACCAGCGGGCCGTCGAGCTGAAGCCCGACTTCGCGGAGGCTTACAACAATCTGGGCAATGTGCAACGCGAGCTCGGTCAGCTTGACGAGTCGATCGACAACTGCCGGCAGGCGTTGCGTTTGAAGCCCGACTTGGCCGACGGCCATTTCAACCTCGGCGCGGCCCGTTTTGCGCAGCGGTGCTGGGAAGAGGCGGCGGTCAGCTATCGACAGGCCATCGCTTTGCGTCCGGGCCACGCTGAGGCGCACCGGTATTTGGGCAGTGCGCTGCGGGAGCTGGGACGTACCGATGAAGCGATCGCCAGCTTCGGCGAAGCATTGCGGCTCAAAGGCGATTTCGCCGAGGCCCACGGCGAGCTGGCGATGGCCTTGGCGCAACGAGGCGACCTGGACGGCGCGCTGACGAGCTGCCGCGAGGTGCTGCGGCTGCGGCCCCATCTGGCCAGCGCTCATCTGTATGCGGGCTTCATCTTGAGGCAGTTGGGCCGCCGGGCGGAAGCGCTGGCCTGCCTGGAAAAGGCGCTGGAGTTGCAGCCCGACCTGCCCGACGCGCGAAGGAACCGCGGGCTGCTGTGGCTGGTCGAAGGAAAGCTGACCGAAGGTTGGGCCGAATACGAATGGCGTTGGAAGTGCCCCGAGTTTTCAGCGCGGCCGTTTCCGCAGCCGCTTTGGGACGGTTCGCCTTTCGAGGGCAAAACGGTCCTGCTCCAGGCCGAGCAGGGGTTCGGCGATACGCTGCACTTCATCCGCTACGCACGGCGGGTCCACGAGTGCGGCGGCCGCGTGGTCCTCGTTTGTCAGCCCCCGCTGGTGGCCCTGTTAAGTCGTTGCGAAGGCGTCGAGCAGGTTTTGGCGCAGGGCGACCTATTGCCACCCTTCGACGTCCATGTGCCGCTGTTGAGCCTGCCACGGATCTTTGGCACCACGCTCGATAACATTCCGGCCGATGTTCCCTATATCGAGGGCGATCCTCAGAAGGTTGCCCGCTGGCGGGACGAACTTGACGGCGCGAGCGACTTCAAAATCGGCATTGCCTGGCAAGGCAGCCGCGCGCATTGCGGCGATCGTTGGCGGTCGGTCCCCCTCTCGAACTTCGCTCCGTTGGCCGCGATTGGCGGCGTGCGGCTCTATAGCCTGCAAAAGAACGACGGGCAGGAGCAGCTTGGGCAGGTCAGCTACGGAGAGCGAATTGTCGACTTGTCGCCGCGGCTGGAGTCGTTCGACGATACCGCGGCAGTAATGGAGAACCTTGACTTGGTGATTTGCTGCGATACGTCGGTCGCCCACCTGGCCGGCGCGTTGGGCAGGCCGGTGTGGGTGGCGGTGCCGGCCGTGCCAGATTGGCGCTGGCTGCTGGACCGCGAAGATACTCCGTGGTATCCGACGATGCGGCTGTTCCGCCAGCATCGTCTTGGCGACTGGCACGAGGTGTTCGCGCGCATGGCCTCGGCGCTGGCCGAGCATGTCGCAGCGCCGATGGGTAGTGTCCTAAAGTTGAGTCACGTAGGGTGGGACCAGCGAGCTTGCGAGCGCCCGCCCACCGAGAGCGACCTTGCCGATGCTGGTGGGCCGGTGCTCGCAAGCTCGCTGGTCCCACCCTACGAATTGGAGGCTGAGTGCCCTCGTGAATAAAACCAAAGTATGCCGCTATGGCGAGATGATCTATCGTCCGAACGACACCTATGTCGGCCGCTCGCTGGAGCTTTACGGCGAGTTCTCGGAGTCGGAAGTGCAGCTCTTTCGGGCCCTCGTGCGGCCTGGACAGACCGTGCTCGAAGTGGGCGCGAATATCGGCGCGCACACGGTGCCCCTGGCGAAGTTGGTGGGGCCGACGGGCAAGGTGCTGGCCTTCGAGCCGCAACGCGGCTTGTTTTATATGCTCTGCGGCAATATGGCCCTCAATAACCTGCACCAGGTGCATTGTTATCATGCGGCGGTCGGCGAGCGTGCCGGCACGATCGCCGTGCCGGAAGTCGATGCCGACAGGGAACAGGATTACGGCGGCATTCGGTTGACGAACCTGCCCTCGTCCGTGGTGACGGAACCGGTGCCACTGCTGCGGATCGACGACTTGCAGTTGGCCGCATGTGATTTCATCAAGGTCGATGTCGAGGGGATGGAGCGGCAAGTTTTGACCGGGGCCGCGCAGACGATTCGTCGCTTTCGGCCGCTGCTGTACGTCGAAGACGACCGCGCTCAAGCATCGGCCGATTTGCGGGCGCTGATGTTCGACCTGGGCTATCAGCTCTACGTTCATCAACCGCCGCTCTATAACCCCGCCAACTTTGCAGCCAATCGCGAGAATATCTTCCCCAAGATCGTTTCACTTAATGTTTGCGCTCACCATGTCGAGTCGCCGTCGCCCATCCGGCCCGAGCAGTTCGGCATGGAACATTTGCCGCGACCGGCCCGCGGTGCGACGACCTCGAAAGCCGGGACGCCGGCGACTTTGGACGAAGCGCGGCGCGAGCACCAGGCCGGCAACGTCGAGAGGGCGGTCGGCCTCTATCGCCAACTGCTGCTGGCCCAGCCGAACAATGCCCAGGTGTGGTATCTGCTGGGCGCGGCCTCGATGCAGTTGGGCCAGCTCGATGAGGCGCGCAGCAGCTTGCGGCAGGCCACCTGCGTCAATCCGCGGCACGCCGAGGCGCACAACCATCTGGGCGTGGTGCTGGCCCAGCAAGCCTCGGTCGACGATGCGATCACCAGCTTCCGACGCGCGCTCGAATTGAAGCCCGACAATGGCGAGATACTGAACAACTTGGGGCTGGCGCTGTTGCGGCAAGACAAGGCCAACGAGGCCATCGCCATCTTCCAGCGCGCCTTGGAGCTGCATCCCGACGATGTCAAGGCCCGGCACAACCTGCACCGGGCGCTGCGCGAGTTGGGGCACTTCGAAGAGCTGCTTACCAGCCAGCGTCAAGCGGTCGGGCAGAAGCCCGATTCGGCCCAGGCCCACAACGACCTGGGACTGACGCTCTACGAGGGGGGCAAGCTCGATGAAGCCGCCGAGGCCTTTCGTCAAGCGCTGCTCGTCAAGCCCGACCTGGCCGAAGCCCACAACAACTTGGGCCTGGTGATGGCCTCGCAGAGCAAAGTGGACGAGGCGATCGCGTCGTATCGCCGGGCGATCGTTTTGAAGCCCGCCTTTGCCGAGGCCCATAACAACCTGGGCATCGCCCTGCGCCAATCGGGACAGGGCGAGGCCGCGGTGGCGAGTTGCCGCGAGTCGGCCCGGCTCAAACCGGAGCTGCCGGAAGCGCACAATAACCTGGGCAGCGCGCTGGAAGAGGTCGGCCGCTACGAGGAAGCGATCGACGTGTTGAATGAGGCGCTGCGGATCAAGCCCGACTTTGCCAAGGCCCACAACAACCTGGGCATCGCCTTTTGGTATCTGGGCCGCTTCGACGACGCCGCCGACAGCTACCGCCGCGCGATCGACCTGATGCCCGAAATGGCCGAGGCCTACAACAACCTCGGCAACGTGTTGCGCGACCAGAGCGACATGCAGGCCGCCCAAGAATGTTATCGCCAGGCGGCCGACCTGAAGCCCAACTATGCCGATCCACACTGGAACCAGTCGCTGGTGTGGCTGCTGTCGGGCGACTTCGAGCACGGCTGGGCCGAATATGAATGGCGCTGGAAGCTGAAGAACTTCAAGCCGCGCCAATGCCCGCAGCCGCTCTGGGACGGTTCGCCGCTGGAGGGAAAGACCATCTTGTTGGCGGCCGAGCAGGGGCTGGGCGACACCATTCAATTCATTCGCTATGCTCCGCTGTTGCGCCAGCGCGGGGCGCGCGTGCTGGCCGAGGTCCAGCGGCTGTTGAAGCCGATCTTGAGCAGTTGTCCGGGCATCGACCAACTGCTGGTGCAGGGCGAGGAACTGCCCGATTTCGACACCTATATCACGCTGCTCAGCCTGCCCTGCGTGCTGGGCACGAAGCTCGACACCGTGCCCGCCGACGTTCCCTATCTCAAGGGCGATCCTGAGAAGGTGGCCCTCTGGCGGGACGAACTCGGCGGGGTGCGCGACTTCAAGATCGGCATTGCCTGGCAAGGCAGCCGTGCGCATCGCGGCGACCGTTGGCGGTCGGTCCCGCTGTCGAACTTCGCGCCGTTGGCCGCGATCAGCGGCGTGCGGCTCTATAGTCTGCAAAAGAACGACGGGCAGGAGCAGCTTGGGCAGGTCAGCTTCGGCGAGCGGATTGTCGACTTGTCGCCGCGGCTGGAGACGTTCGCCGACACCGCGGCGGTGATCGAGAATCTCGACCTGGTGCTTTGCTGCGACACGTCGGTCGGCCACCTGGCCGGCGCGTTGGCCAAGCCGGTGTGGGTGGCGGTGCAGACCGTGCCCGACTGGCGCTGGATGCTGGACCGCGAAGATACGCCCTGGTATCCGACGATGCGACTGTTCCGTCAGCGCCGTTTTGACGACTGGCCGGAAGTCTTCGAGCGGATGGCGGCCGCGCTGCGCGAGAAGCTGGAGCAGGCCCAAAACCTGCACTAGCGATTGGACACCCGAATAATGTGAGCGGCCCAAGGCGGTATGTTCGAGAACAAAATATGACAGCCAACCGAAAAGCTGCCAAAATGGAACCCGTGGTTTTGCGCCAGAAGGGCGAGGCTGTTTCTCGAAAACAGGCTGATGTGGCCGTTTCGGGGAGAGGCATACCACCAGCTCAGTCGTTGGTTGCGGTGAATGCTCCCGTCCGACAATAAGGTGGAAAACAACACGAGTCCATCCGGAGCGAGCAGCGACCGCAAATGGGACATCAACTGCTGGACATCAGGCACATGTTCGAAGACCTCAAAGGCTGTAATCAGCTCGAAGCGGCCAAGCTGTTCGGCACTGACGTCTCGGTTCACCAGGGGGTCGTAGGATATCGAATTCCAACCTGACGTGCGCAGAAGGTCGACGAGAACTCCGTTTCCGCCACCATAATCCAGATGTCGGACTGACCGAGGTAAACTGCCGAAGAGAGAAACCAAGGTGCCGGCATTTCCGCGAGGCCGCACTTCCTTGTAATCCGGGTCCACGACGGCATAGTCGTCGTTGTATACTTTGTCTTCGAATTTCTCTAAGGACCAGGTTGACATCTCCGGGGCGAAGCAGAAGCCGCATCCGCCGCAGAAAGCGTAGTAGATTGGAACGCCGGCCGGACTGAGAAACGTGCCCCTTCGTTCCTCGCATGACTTGTTGAAGTCCACGACGTCAAGCAACGAGCATCGTTGGCGGCAAACCGGGCAGATCAATGCGTCTTTGTGCATGGCTATGGAAGGCGGTCTTGCAGCCGCAGCACGTGCAGAAAGACGGGGCCGACGGCTTTCCTGGCCATTATAAACCAAGGTCTCGCGGAAACACATCGCCAGGGTCAACCGATCCAAAATACGGCCATCTACTCCCGCTGCCAGCGTTGAGCATCCTTGCTCTTCCATCGTCACAGCCTCCTTGATGCTTGGTTATTGACCAAACATAAGTTATCAGGAGGCTGTGACTTGCGCAAAGACGAACGGTATTGAGTCTAGTCGCCGCGCGAGTCGTGGCCGGTCCCGGCGCGCCGGGACACGAATTCTGCTACACGCGGTGCGCTGTTTCTATAAGGGCCGGTGAATATCCGCGCCAACGGCCCGCCGCGCTCGGCTCTTTCCTTCTTTCGCAGCCGACAGCGAAAGTTCGTTGAAGGGCCGCGTTACGGCCGCCAACCGCCCGCGGTCACGGCGGCGCGCGAAGGGACGATTCTGATCTACTGACAGATTCTGTCAGTTCACCGAAAGAGGGGGATGGTCAATTTACGGTCCGATCGGCCCTGGAGTTCCTCGGTCGTTCCCCTTGAGCGCCGTCAGTTCCACCGCGATCTCAGCGGCAGCTTCACGGTCCTGCCACCCGTCAGACTCATCGAGCTCGGCCAGCTCCAAAAGCGCCTCGGTCTCGGATTCGACCAGCTCGACGCGCTGCCGCAATCGCTCGAAACGATCAAGGACCGAGCGCCCCGCGTCGCCACTCGCGTGCGCGCCCAGGCGGCGGTAGGCCTGCGCCACGCATTGGCGTGCCGCCAATGCGACCATCATCCTTCCGGCCTCGGCACGTTTTACCTTCATGGCATCGATGCGGCGGCGCAGCCGAGCGCTGGCATCTTCGGCCGCCGCACGTTGTTCTTCGAACACCCCTGCCAGCCGCTCATGCTCGCGGCGCCGCATGAGTGCGCGACGGGCATGGTCGTCGTCGCCGGCGGAGACGGCTGCCGCCGCTCTGTGTTGCCAACGCGAAGCCTGGCCGTGCTGCGACTCGATTTCCTTGCCCAGCAACTTCTCGCAGGCGATCGAGCGGGCGGCCGCGCTGGTGGCCGCGGCGATCGTGTCGTCCATCTCTCGCACCGCTTGCCGCAACATTTTTTCCGGGTCTTCAAAGCGATCGACGAGATCGTTTAGGTTCGCCGTGAGAATATCGTTGATGCGTCCGAAAAGTGTCATGGTTTACTCCTGAATCTGAATCCTGAACCCTGAATCGTGAACCCGAACCCTGATCCCTCACGCCGCCGACGTATTGCCCCTGCGCTCCTCTTGTTCTTCCCCTGCATCCTGCCACGTCACCGCCGAAATACCTTCCACCGCTGCCGCGATCTGGGCCACCAATTCCTCGGCGCGTGAGGCCGGCGCGCCGGTGAACTTGGCCAAGTGGATCATCGATACCAACTCGCGAATCCAGGCCAACGTGCCCATCAGGTCGTCGTACGCGCGGCACCGCACCTCGCGCAGCCGGCCGAGGTTCTTGCGGCGCGCCTGCTCGCTCAATGCTCGGCGGTCGACCACGAGGGGACCGTCTTCCGCGACCGTCTCCGGGACGCCGCCGGCTTCGATTTCCGTTCGTGCCATGAGGGCGTCCATTTCGCGAATCCGGGCAGCTTGCGTCGCCAACGCCGAACGCAGCTCGACGAGCCGGTCTTTCTCACGGGCCAGCACGTTTTCGGCCCAGCCGTCCAGGCTTGAAAAGGCCGTGTCGAGTTCGGCATCGACTTGGGCGATTGCTTCCGCCATTTCGTCGGCGGCAGCGTGGCTCGTCGCGCGATCGAATTTCGTGGGAGTCTCCGGACGCGAGAGCAAGACCGGCAAATAGAGCGGCCAGAAGACGGTGGCGGTGGCCAACGGGAGCCAGCCGCGATCGCCGTCGCCGCTGAGATAAACGGCGCCGGCCACCGCGAAACCGGCAATCAAATAGAGCAGCAGTGTTTCACCGAGTCCCATGGTTTGCCTCCCCTCGTCTCAAACGTGCGTTGCGAAGAAGTTCCACAACACGTAGACCATCAGCGGCGTCACGGCGGTGTAGCAGGCGCACCAAGCCAACAGCAGCCGCCGCAACAGGCAGGCCCGCGACTCGCGCCGCTCGGCACAGATCGTGTCGCGCAGGGTCAAGAAGCCGTCGTAGAGCGTCTTCACGCCCCACAGACCGGCCACAAACGGCAGCAGCAGCCCGAACGCCACGCATGTGAGCATCAGCACGCGCGGAACCGGGAAGACCACGACGGCCAGCGCCGTCGCCACGTAGATCGGCAACACGCCGACCAGCGCGACGGCCGCCGAGGTCATGCCCTTCATGGCGTGCGCGACTACGCCGAGCATGCCGGTACGCACGCCGGCCAGCAGGCCGTAGAAGTAAAAGCTGGGCAGACAGACGCCGTTGGCCGCGACCAGTCCCAGGCAATACGCCAGCAACAGATTGGCCAGCGAGGCATCGTTCCAATGGGCGCGAGGCACGCCCGGCGGCCAGAAGTTCCAAGTAACGTACACGGAGTTGAGAATCACCGTGGCCGCGACGCCATAGACGGCGAAGCCGATGAGTCCCAGCGTCAGCAGCCGTGGCACCAGCCGCCGCTGCCGGTCGGGCCGCCGCAACAGTTGTTCGAGCGTCGAGCGGTCCTTGAGCAACAGGTCCAAAAGCTGGGTGAGCGAGACATCGTCGCGGTCGGCAGTCTGCTCGCTGCCGCGAATCGTTTCAGGCCGTGCCAGGTCGGCAACGCAGTTGGTAGACATAAAGTTTCCTTTACCGAAATGAATGCGCAATTGAGCGAAAGTGGTCGGTGGTTCTCAACCGACGGGCGTCAGCAATCCGAAGACATAGGCCATCTGAAAGCCGATGGCCCCCACGAGCAGCAGAATCCAACCGGGCTGCCGGCCGCGTGCGGGTTCCAAGCGTTCGACGATGCGGCAAAACACGTCGGCCATCGCCACACCCACGCCGATCAGCACCAGCCAGTTCACCGCGGCAACCAGCCAGGCGGCCCAGCGCGGACCAACCAGTTCGGCCGGCAACGAAGGCACGGCGACGCTGAAGAACCAGTTGATCGGCACCGACGCGATCAGCGCCAGTCCGCCCCAGCTTACGGTCACCAGCGCGGCCAACAGCGTGCTGCTCGCCCGCAAGCGCGAGCCGCTCAGGCTGTTGAGAATGTAGAGCGCCGGCAATGGGATGACCCAGGCCAATCCAGCGGCGATCGAGAACAATAGCGACTTGGCCAGCATGGTTTGCGGTCCAGCGTGGATGCCCATCGTCAAGCCGTAGACGAGCACGCCGAACAATGCGGTGGCCGCCAGTGCCAGCCAGACGGCCAAGCCATACGGCGTGCCTTCGCGCTGCCACACAAGCGCGAATTCTTCGGGTTCGCGCAGCGAAAGGCCGACGGCGGCCAAGCTGGCGCGGTGGGTTTCGCGAGACATCGTTGATCTCCTTCGTTCGAGGTCGGTGGTCGTAATCAGGCACGGCGGCGTGCTGGCCACGATACTGACCGAAGGAAACCGGCGGGATTAACCGGCTGCGGAAGAAGAATCTCGAAAAGCGAGCAAGTGGAACTAGGAAGGAGGGAGGGCCGATCGAGCGTCGCGCTCCATCGTAAGGCAGTACTCAGAAAAACCGAGCGATCGCCAGAATTGGATGGCCACCGAATTGCCGATAAGCACCTCCAGCCGAACACGCGGTGAGCGGCTCCACTCGTTTTCCCGCAACCACTGCACGGCTTTTCGACCGATACCGCGGCGACGTTTTGACGGCAAGACATAAAACTGACGCAGATACGTCCAATCGGACTCGTGCCTGAAAAGTGCATAGCCCGCCGCTTCGCCTTCGTCTTCGAAGATCACGGCCCGATACTCGTCCTGAAGCCATCCTCGCATGCGGTCTTGCAGTTGAGAAAGAGACATCGTATTGCGGTGACCTTCGTCTCGAATCAATTCCTGGTTCATCGCAGCAAGAAGAGCAATGTCGTCGAGCGTGGCAAGACGGTAGTTCATGTTAATCCGTGACCAGTCTTACGGTTCGCTTTCAGGGCAGAGCCAGGCAACGATCATTGTACTTCTTTTCCGGCCCGACCATGCACTGTGCGACATCCCTAACCCTAACTTGCAGAGCACGGCGCGGCTATGAGCTGATTGTAGTTTGGGGGCCTCTTGCAGCGACGACAATGTTGTCGGCGCTTGCCACGACACGCCTACCCGGCTGGGCACGCATGTGGCTGATGGCCCTTTCCCTTTACGGTGGTTTCAAATGGCTGACGTGGCAGCGGGCGGTTTGCGAACTGCGGCTGATGCGACCGCCGCTGGCCCGGTCGCTCGCGTACTTGTTTCTTTGGCCGGGCATGAACGCCACACGGTTCTTGTCGGCCGCCAAGGTCGAGCGGCCGAACGGCGTGGAGTGGCTGAGAGGCGTTCGGAATGTGCTGACCGGCACGGCACTTGTCTGGCTGATCGCTGGCCGTTTTTTACCGCGGCAACCCTGCGCCGCGGGTTGGGCCGGCTTGGTGGGCATCGGCTTATGGCTACACTTCGGTATACTGCAACTTCTGTCGCTCGCCTGGCAACGGGCCGGCGTCTATGCAACCCCAATCATGCAGCGGCCAGCGTCCGCCACATCACTCGCCGATTTCTGGGGCCGACGCTGGAACACGGCGTTCCGCGACCTGGCGTATCAACTGATCTTTCGTCCGCTGGCACGACGCTGGGGAGCACGCCGGGCTATGACCGCCGCGTTCCTGTTTTCGGGCGTTCTGCACGATCTGGCGATCTCCGTTCCCGCACGGGCCGGTTACGGTCTGCCCACGCTTTACTTCCTCTTGCAAGCGATCGGAGTGGAGATTGAACGATCGGCGCTGGGACGGCGATGGCATTTACGCGGCGGCGTGCGAGGCTGGATGTTCGCGGCGACAATGATCTTGGCCCCCGCTTCACTCCTGTTTCATGCCGCCTTTCTCCGCCGCGTCGTCATACCATTCTTGAACGTTTTGGGAGCATAGCATGAACAACGAAGCACTATTACGCATGGGTGGCGTGATTCAACTCGCCATCCTCACCGCCAGCGCGCTGGTGCCGGGCAAATTGCAATGGCGGGCGGAGCTTGGCAAACTGCCGCCCCTCTCGCGGCAATTGATCTGGGTGCATGGCGGATACATCGTCCTCACGATCGCCGCCATGGGCCTCGTCTCGCTGTGCGAGGCGGCGCAACTCGCGGACGGCAGCTTGCTGGCGCGGACAATCTGCGGGTTTGTGGCAGTCTTCTGGTCCGTTCGTTTGGCGATCCAATGGATGCTGTTCGACGGCCGGGCCTATCTGACCAGCCGGTTTTTCAAGATCGGCCACCACAGTTTGACTTTGGCCTTCGCCATCCTCGCCCTTGTTTACGGCTGGCTGGCGCTTGGCTCAGGCTGACTCCAGCTTGGCGTCGAGCGTGATCTTGGCGTTCAGCACGCGCGAGACCGGGCAGTTGGCTTTGGCATCGGCCGCAATCTCGTTGAATCGCTGCGCATCGATGCCCGGCACCTTGGCGGTCAGATCGAGTTGGATGGCCGTGATCGTCCAGTTGCCGTCGATCTGTTCCAGGTCGAGCGAGGCCTTGGTCGAAAGCCTGTCGGGCGTGAACCCGGCGCGGCCTAAAGATGCTGAGAGGGCCATCGTAAAACACCCGGCATGGGCCGCCGCAATCAGTTCTTCCGGGTTTGTGCCGGCGCCCTGCTCGAAGCGGGTCGAGAACGAATAGGGCGTTTCCTTCAGCACGCCACTGGGAGTCGTGAGCGTACCCTTGCCTTGTTTCAAATCGCCCGACCACGCCGCTGATGCTGTCCGTTTCATGGCTTGTCCTTTCTGGTGATGTCGCCCCGCTCGTTTCACTTCTAACCGATGCCCGAAAATCGTCAATCGCCGTCGGCGTTGGTTCAACATCTCGCCATAGGCGACGAGCCGATCGCGCATTTCGCTGTTCTCCCTGCGGGGATCGCGTGTACAATCAAAACAGCCGCCGCCCCGAGGTCAGGGGCGGTCGAGGCGTGTCTGTGACCGCCGCCGTTCGCGATCGGGACGACCCCGGACAGCCAACTCTTGTCGTGCGGCATTTCTCCAGGTGTGCGGTGCCCTGCTCGGCTCGCCGCATGCCGTCGGGTCGCGCGGGGGCATATCACACGTTTCCGGAACGCTTGAAAAGATGAACGCTGATCCCTCTTCGACGGCCGCCGATCTGCTCTCGCAATCGGAATCGGCGCCGGACCTCATCGCCGCGCTCAAGCAGCGCGTCGAAGAGCTGGCCAAGGAAGTCGACGAGCGACGGCGGGCCGAAGTCGGGTTGCGGAAGGAAGTCGAGCGACATTCACGCACGGAGCACCAGTTGAGCGCCCTGGTGCGGGTCTCGGCCGCGCTCACCGACACGCTCGATCCATCCCACGTTTTGGCCTCGCTCCTCGATTTCTCCCAGCGGCTGTTTCCCGCCGACGCCTATGCTATCTGGCGGCTGCACGCGCGGACCGGCCAATGGCAGATCGCAGCGGCGGCAAATCTCTCTGAGGAATTTCAGCGGGGCGTCGTGGCCGTCTTGGAACAGTCGCCGGGGATGCCCGAAACGCCGGTGGTGGCCGACGACGTCTTCGCTTTGCCCCTGCTGGCCGATCGCAAAGCGGCATATCGGGCAGAGGGGATACGCTCGCTGCTGGCGGTCCCCTTGCGGATGCACGGGCAAGTGCGCGGCACGCTCGCCTGGTGAAGCCGGTCGGCGCCGAGACGCTGCGCCGTCTGCTGAGCGAGCAGTTTCGAGAAGTGCCGGGGACGTAGGGTGGGACCAGCGAGCTTGCGAGCGCCGGCCCACCGTAAACGACGTCGTCGCTCAAACAATGCTGGCGGCATCGGTGGACCGGCACTCGCTACAGTGAGCTCGCCGGACCTCGTGACGGAAGGTACGCCCAACCCAAACCTGGACCGACGCGAAGGTAGCGATCGTAGGGTGTGAAGACTTCCCAATCGGCGACGTCGTCCGTGCCGCCATCTCCGTTCACATCACTACTGGGCTCGGGCACGATCAGGATGGACGATCCATCCGCCAAAAGCAGCGAACAGGCGAAGACCGATTCAGTGGTGCCGCTCCGCATAGCGCTGGCATCCGCCGCGATGACCCTCGCGCCCGGCTGCGCCAACTGGCCACGCTCGATTTGTTCGGCGCTCAAGGGAACGAAGCCATCGGGCAGGCCTGTATCGGCGGCGCTCGCCGCCATGGTCACCGCGATGCCGCTGGCGGTCTTGAAATACCACGACGACGCACGCGCTGTCACGACGTAGCTGCCTTCCGTGAGGTGGGCCAGTTTTTTCAGTTTTGGCTTTTGTGGTTCGCCGAAGTGCAGTGTCAGTTCGTCGCCATAAGAGAAGCGCACGTGCAGGAACGGCTCGCCGACGAGTTGTTGCAAATACGCCCGCAGCCCCCTCACATCGGTCGTTTTTTGTTGAACGCTCCGAAAATCAAGCGTGCCAAGCATACTTCCCTCGCATGACGTTACGGTTCCTGACTTTCACCAATAAATTCACGGGCCTTTTCCATCATTTCGTCCCAGGTGAAGTCGCCACGGTCATTGCGCGTGCCGACGTTGCCCGACCGCTTGCACTGCTCCAAGTAATCGCCGAATCGCCGCCGTTGGGCCGGATCCATCTCGAAGTCGCGGGCGACGGCGTCCACATCACGTATGTCTCGCTTCCGTCCCACGCCGGTTCCTCAATTATAGTACGACTGGCGGTGCATTATCGAGTGCCGCCGAGCTGTGGACCTCCGGCAACGTCCATCGCGTGCAGGTGAGCCCACCCTGCCTCGATTGCCGGCGCCCGGCCGCCTACAATTAGGCCCCCGCGCGGTGCGGCTCCAGGTCCTCCAAACCAAGCCGCTTCATCTTCTTATAGAGCGTCGTGCGGTTGATGCCCAGCGCGTCGGCCGTGGCGTTGCGGTTCCAGTGGTGGGCTTCCAGCACTTCCAGAATGATCTGCCGTTCGGGACTGGCCATCGCCTGCTTGAGCGTGTGGCTGCCCACCGGATCGACGCTGAGGGCCCGCATGGCCATGACGGCGGGCGGCAGGTCGGCCACGCCGATCAATTCGCTCTTTCCCAACAAGACGGCCCGCTCCACGACGTTTTGCAGCTCGCGCACGTTGCCCGGCCAACGGTAGCGCTCCATCGCCGCCAAAGCGTCCTCGCTGAAGCCAGCCACCTTTTTGCCGGTCTCCTCGCGCAGCCGCTGCAGAAAATGCTGAGCCAACATCGGAATGTCGGAGACGCGGTCGCGCAGGCCCGGCAATTCGAGATTGATGACGTTGACGCGGTAATAGAGGTCTTGCCGGAAGCGGCCCTCGGCCACCAGCGATTCCAGGTTCTCGTTGGTCGCCAGGATCACGCGGGTATTGACCTTGTAGGTCTTGTTGCCGCCCACCTGCTCGAACTCGAACTCCTGCAAGACGCGCAGCAGCTTCACCTGCAGGCCGGCGCTGGCCGTGCCGATCTCGTCCAGGAAAATCGTGCCGTCGTCGGCTTGCAGGAACTTGCCCACCTTGTCTTGATGCGCCCCCGTGAACGATCCGGTCACGTGGCCGAACAGCTCGCTTTCGAGCAGGGTCTCGCTGAGCGCCCCGCAGGCCACCTCGACGAACGGCTGGTCGCGCCGGCCGCTGCGGCGATGGATGGCGCGGGCGATGAGCGACTTGCCGGTGCCGCTTTCGCCGGTGATCAGCACGGTGGCCTTCGTGTCGGCGATGCTGTCGATGATTTCGAACACCTTTCGCATCCGTACATCGTGGCCGATGATGTTCTCCAGCCCCAGGCGCCGGTCGAGCTGGGCCTTGAGCTGCTTGTTTTCTTCGACCACCTTGCGCTGATTCAAGGCCCGCTCGATCGAAATATGAAGCTCTTCGTCGATGAGCGGCTTGGTGAGCAGGTCGAAGGCGCCAGCGCGGATGGCTTCCACGGCCGTCTCCACGGTTCCATAGCCCGTAATCAGAATGACCGTCGATTGAGGCCGCTCCCGGCGTGCGTAGGCCAGTACGTCGAAACCGTCGCCGTCGCCGAGCCGGACATCGACCAGGATCAGGTCGAACGTCTTGCGTTCGAGGGCCTGCACGGCGGCGGCGGCCGTGCCCGCCGTATCGACCTGATAGCCCTGTTCTCGCAGCCAATCGGCCATCGAATCGAGCAGATGACGGTCGTCGTCGACAAGTAGCAGGGAATGTCGTTTCATCACGTTTTGGAAGCTGTGGTCCGCCTGGAAAATCGGCGCAACCGCCCCCTTGAACGTAAAAAGTCGGTTGCTGTAGGATATTTAGGTCACCCGTTGCCGCCCGTCAACGCGGTGGAACGGCCGAGAAACGTGTCAGCAGTGATTGCCCGGTCGGATGGGGTCGGTTATTCTCACAAGTGGGCCAGCAACGTTGCAGAAAGCCGGCGAAATGGCAAAGAAAACAAAGAAGTCAAAGAGGGAAACTGGGATGGGCATCAAAGTGGTGATCGTCGACGATCACGAAGTCGTGCGGACGGGAATCGTCAGCCTGTTCGAGGACACGGAAGTGAAAGTCGTCGGACAGGCCGCCAACGGTTCCGAAGCGCTGCAGGTCGTCAAGTCGAAGAAGCCCGACCTGGTGCTGCTCGACATCCGCATGCCCGACGGCGACGGGCTGACGGCCTTGGAGGAGCTGCGGCAGGCCGCGCCGAATTGCCGGGTGGTGATACTCTCGACCTATGACAATCCGACCTACATCGCGCGGGCCAACGCCATGGGCGCCAGCGATTACCTGCTGAAAGGCTCGAGCCGCGATCAGCTCTTGAACGCGATTCGTGCCGTGGCCGCCGGCGACGCTCCGTCGGCCTTCGGCGAAATGCGCCGCGTGGCGGGGGCCATGGCCACGCGTCAGAAGAACGACGCCGAGCCGACGCTCACCCAACGCGAGACGCAGGTGCTGCGCCATCTGGCGCTCGGTCTGAGCAACAAGGAGATCGGCCGTTCTCTTTCGATCAGCATCGAGACGGTGAAAGAGCACGTGCAGCACTTGTTGCGCAAAATCGACGCCACCGACCGCACGCAGGCCGCGGTCTGGGCGGTGAAAAAGAAACTGGTATGAGCGTCCTCGATCGGTTTCGGCTGGATGGAAAGCGGTTTTTCATCACCGGCGGCTCGCGCGGCCTGGGCCGCGCCATGGCCCTGGCCCTGGCCGAGGCGGGTGCCGATGCCGTGCTCGTCGGCCGCGACGCCGCCAGTCTCGAACAGACCGCGGCGGATGTCCGTTCCCTGGGACGGCAGGCGTTGACGATGCAGGCCGACGTCGGCAAGCCGAAAGAGTGCGAAGCCGTTTGCCGGCAGGCCATCGAGCAGCACGGCCCCATCGACATTCTCATCAACAACGTCGGCGGCCGGCGCGTCCCCACGCCCACCGTCGACATGCCGCTCGACACCTGGCAGGAATTGATCGACCTCAATCTGACCAGCACGTTCGTCTGCACCAAGGTGCTCGGCAAGCCGATGATCGACCGGCGGTCAGGACGTGTGATCAATATCGCCTCGATTTCGGGAATGGTGGCCAACCGGGGCATCGGCGGCCGCAGCTACGAAACCGCCAAGGCCGCCGTAATCCAGTTCACGCGTGCCACCGCCGTCGATTGGGCGCCGTTCGGAGTGACCGTCAATGCCATCTGTCCGGGCGGCTTTATGACCGAGCCCAACATCCGCTGGTCCCGCGAGCGGCCCGAGATCATCGAGGCCTTCAAAAAAGAGATTCCCCTGGGCGATTTTGGCCAGCCAGAAGATCTGGGGCCGTTGGCCGTTTACCTGGCGAGCGATGCGTCTCGCTATATGACCGGCGCCGCGCTCGTCATCGACGGCGGCTATACGCTGCTTTGAACTGTGCCAGGTGTCTCGCAATGAGCCACTTTGACTCATAATAGCGAGGGGTTGTCCACCTCCTGTCCAGCGGCACGCGGCGTGCGGATGGGCCCTCTTCTTTCCTAATCGTAATGACACAAGCAGGTTACGCACGATAAGCGGCTCTGCCAAGCAAGGTCGACTGTAACGACGGCGCAAAATTTGCTCACTAAGACAATTCCCAGCACGAAGCTGCCGACCTTTGCGTCGGTCACCCGGATCGACGCCACGCATCGTGCATCCAGGCATTCAAGGAGGAGCGATCATGTTAGTGCTAAGTCGGAAAGCGGGCGAGCAACTGGTGATTGACGGCAACATCATCATCACCGTCAACCGCGTGGCCGGGCACCGCGTGAGCATCGGCATCGAGGCGCCTCACGACGTACAGATTGCCCGCGGCGAGCTGCGCGGGCCCGATTTGTCGCGGTCGCGGCTGGAAACCTTGCCGGCCGGAGTCTGAGTCGCCAAGCTGGAGTCGATGGACCCCCGCGAAAACGGCGCTGATTCCCGACCGCTGCTGCACCTCGATCGCGTCGGCCGCACCTATTTCATGGGTGAAGTCGCCGTCGAGGTGCTGCGCGACGTGTCCATTGAAATCGGCAGGGCTGAGATTTTGGCCATCGTCGGACCCAGCGGGTCGGGCAAGAGCACGCTCTTGAACCTGATCGGCGGACTCGACAAGCCGACGACCGGCTCCGTCTGGTTCCGCGACCGTGACCTGGCACAACTTGGTTCGCGCGAGTTGACGCTTTATCGCCGCGACACGGTCGGCTTCGTGTTTCAGTTCTACAACCTCGTGCCCAGCCTCACCGCCCGCGAGAACGTGCTGGCCGCGACCGAAATCAGCCGCAACCCGCTCGACGTCGACGAAACGCTCGACATGGTGGGGCTGGCCGACCGGGCCGAACACTTCCCTTCGCAAATGTCAGGCGGCGAGCAACAGCGGGTGGCCATTGCCCGAGCGCTGGCCAGCAATCCTCAACTGCTGCTCTGCGACGAGCCGACCGGCGCGCTCGATTTCGAAACCGGCAAGCGCGTGCTGCGGTTGTTGGTCGAGGTCCGCGAGCGGCTCGGCAAGACGGTGCTGATCATCACGCACAACTCGGCCATCGCGCAAGTCGCCGACCGCATTATCCGCCTCCGTAGCGGCGAGGTGGTGGAAACGACGGTCAATCGCCAGCCGGTCGCCCCGGAGGAAGTGGTGTGGTGAAACTTGTTGACCGCTGACATTCTTGCGCCGATACTTGGCCGGTGGATACGGATCTCGCCGCTTTCCGCCTCGCTTGCCAAAATCGACGAAGCCGCCAATGAAAATCCCATCGCCTCGAATGCCGTGTTGCCCTTTCGGTCGCGGGCGTTTGCCACGCGCGCCGACGACAATCCATGCGGTCGCAGCCGCTACCATCGTCGGTTTCTTGACTTCAGCCGCGCTTTCCGCCGAACAGAAAAGGCCGCCGAACATCGTGGTCATCCTGGCCGACGATCTCGGCTACGGCGAGCTGGGCTGCCAGGGCAATCGCGAGATTCCCACGCCGCACATCGATTCGATCGCGGCCGAGGGCGTGCGCTTCACGGCCGGCTATGTGACCGGGCCGAACTGCAGCCCTTCACGGGCCGGCCTGCTCACGGGGCGGTACGGCACTCGCTTCGGACATGAGTTCAATCCGATCGGTGCGAAGAACGAAGACCCGGCGTTCGGCCTGCCGCTGGGCGAGACGACGCTGGCCGACGTGCTGCGCGACGCCGGTTATGTGACCGGCGCCGTCGGCAAGTGGCACCTCGGCGGCACAGCCATGTACGATCCCCACCGCCGCGGCTTCGAATCGTTCTTCGGCTTTTTGCACGAAGGCCACTATTATGTGCCGCAGCCCTGGCCGGGCGTGACCACGATGCTCCGCCGCCGCACGCTGCCCGGCGGCGGCCAGGGACGCCGGGCATTCGGCGATGTGGTCTATTCGACGCACATGGGCTACTACGAACCGGAATACGACGCCAACAACCCCCTGCTGCGCGACGGCCAGCCCGAGGCCGAAGCGGCCTATCTGACCGACGCCTTCACGCGCGAAGCGCTAGGTTTCATCGACCGCCAACGCGACAAGCCGTTCTTTCTCTACCTGGCTTACAACGCCGTCCACAGTCCGATGCAAGGCGCCAACGCCTATCTGAAGAAGTTCGCCTCGATCGACGACATCCATCGCCGCATCTTCGCCGCCGTGCTGAGTAACCTCGACGACGGCGTGGGGGCGATTCTGGACAAGCTCCGTTCCGCGGGCCTGGAGAACGACACGCTGGTTTTCTTTCTCAGCGACAACGGCGGGCCGACGCGCGAGCTGACCAGCAGCAACAAGCCGCTGCGCGGCGAGAAGGGGAGCGTCTACGAAGGCGGCCTCCGTGTCCCCTTCATGGTGCGTTGGCCCGGTCGGCTGCCCGCCGGCGCGCGGTATGACCTGCCCGTCTCGTCGACCGACATTTTCGCCACCGCCGCGGCGGTCGCCGGCGCGGCGCCGAAAAACGGGCGAAAGCTCGACGGCGTGAATCTCATGCCGTACCTGTCGGGCGAATCGTCCGGGCGGCCGCACGAAACGCTCTATTGGCGCCAGGGGCTCAACACGGCGGTGCGCGTGGGCGACTGGAAGCTGTTGCGTCACGGCCGCGGCTCGACGAACGGCCCGTGGGAGCTTTACGATCTTGCCCCTGACCTCGGCGAGGAGCAAGATCTGGCCGCCGCCGAACCCCAGCGGCGGGAAGCGCTGTTGCGCGTTTGGGAAAAGCTCGACGGCGAGATGGTCGAGCCTGCCTTCCGCTGACGCCGCCGCCTCGGTTTGTTCTTCAAACAGCGAGGTACGTCGGTCACTTTTCCTCGCCTACGGTTCCCACTACGATAGGGCTGCTAACGTCATGCCGATGGATGAACCGATCCTTGAGGCCGTGGGGTTGCGGCACGGGCCACGTCAAAGTTTCGATGCGATGGCGACCCCGGAGTGTAGTCAGGAAAGCCGCGGCGTCCATCTCTCCGCACCGACTTTCCCTCGCTCGACAACGCCCACTGGCGGAAGCACCTGGCATTTGTGAAGGGCTAGCGTCTGGCAGCGGATTATTGACTTTGCCCAACGAAATTCGGATAACCAGAAGTGTCAACAAAATAGTTCGCTCGGGCGAGCGAACTAATTATACCGCTCGTGATTCAAAGCAGAGGACCGCCATGCGACGCAGTCTTATTCGATGGTGCATCCTTTTGACGGTCATGGTCGCTTCTGCCCTGCCGTGGCACACCGCGGGCACCGCAGCCGAAACGAAACCAGACGCCAAGCCGTCTCTGGCCGGCGTGTGGCAAGGGATCATTAAAGTTCAGTCCATCGAATTGCGGGTCGTGCTGCGCATCGTGGCCGAAGGCGACCGCTATAAGGCGACGCTCGACAGCCCCGATCAAGGCGCAAAGGGAATTCCGTTCGATCGCATCACGCTGGAAGGCGACAACGTCAAGCTGGAACTAAAGGCGATCAAAGCCTCGTTCGACGGCAAGCTCACTAAGGATGGTCAGACGATCCAGGGCAAATGGACACAGGCCGGAACGTTGCCGCTCGACTTCAAGCGTCTGGAAAAGGAGCCCGACTACAGCCGCCCGCAGGAACCAAAAAAGCCGTATCCTTACGTCGAAGAGGAAGTGACTTACAAGAACGATGCCGCCGGCATCACTCTGGCCGGAACGCTCACGTACCTCGCCTCGGACAAGCCGGCCCCGGCCGCGCTCTTGATCTCCGGGTCGGGGCCGCAGGACCGCAATGAAACCGTGATGGGCCACAAGCCGTTCTGGATCCTGGCTGATTATCTAACGCGACGCGGCATCGTGGTGCTCCGCGTCGACGACCGCGGCGTCGGCGGGTCGACGGGCAACACGATGACATCGACCACCGCCGACATGGCGGCCGATGCGCTGGCGGGCGTCGCATACCTCAAGTCGCGCAAGGAGGTCGATAGCCGCGAGATCGGCTTGCTCGGTCACAGCGAGGGTGGATTGGTGGCTCCGCTGGCGGCCAGTCTGAGCGACGACGTGGCGTTCATTGTCATGCTGGCGGGAACCGGCGTTGCTGGCGAGCAAATTCTTTACCGTCAGGCCGAGCTGATCGCGAAGGCGCAAGGCGCCGACGACGCCGCACGGGCCGCCTCGCGAAGCACTCAAGAGCGAATGATCAAAGCCATCAAGGAATCGGCCGACTCCGCCGAGGCGGAAAAGCGCGTGCGAGATATTGCCGCCGAGGAGCTGGCCAAGTCGGCCACTGGCGAAGAGCAAGGCCCGGCTGCAAAGGCGGCGATGGAGGCACAACTCAAGCTCGGCCTGTCGCCCTGGTTTCGCTACTTCTTGACCTATGATCCACAGCCGGCGTTGCGAAAGGTGAAATGCCCGACGCTGGTGCTCAACGGCGAAAAAGACCTGCAGGTCGACCCAAAGCAAAACCTGCCTCCCATCGCGGCCGCTTTGAAGGACGGCGGCAACCCAGATTTTGAGGTCCGAGAGTTAGCGGGCCTGAACCATCTCTTGCAACACTGCCAGACCGGTTCGCCGTCCGAATACAGCAAGATCGACGAAACCTTGGCCCCCGAAGCGCTCGAAATCATCGGCGACTGGATTGCGAGCAAAACCGCGCGTCCCTGATTTCATGCGGGCGACGCGCCGCCCTGCGCCGACTGCCGCCGTGGACTCGAGCTGGTCGCTCTCGTGCAATCAGGACAGGATGACTATTGTTCCAGTGGGAGATTGATCGAGACGAGAGACGCCCAGCGGAGGTTAAGCGACTTAGGAGATCCGGGGCCGGTATTCGGCAATCCTGGCGTCGATGACCGCTGGCGAATCGGGTGCCCATTCAAGCCGCCGCGTGACGGTCTTGAGACCGGGGGCAGCGTAGACGAAGCGCGTATCGTACTGCCCATAGAGCTTGTCGAAGAAGGTCGCAAAGCTCAGCTCGCTGCCGGCAGGCGGAAAACCAGCCACAAGCGTGCCGATTGCATTACTGCGCGCTTCGACCAAACAAATCGCAACGGCCTCGTACTTGGTCACCGCATCGCGGATATCGTTGCGGCCAGCGAGCCGAGCCATCACGTCGTGATAGCGTAGGATGCCGTCAGAGACGTGCCCGTCCTTTGTGAATGCGACGTCATTGGGGGCAATGCCCTCGCCTTCCCGGTTGGCGCGGAGCACGTGGAGAAAGCCGTAAACGAGCGCCGGGTACGCAATGTGGAGGTTCGTGCAGTCTCCAGCCGCTTCCTCCATCCGGTTTGTGAGGTTGCGAAAAGCGTTCAACGTGCCCTTCATGGAAATGGCGAGCACAGGCCCGATTCCATCTTTGGTAACCACAACATCGACGCTTTTTGTCTTCAATCCTCCGAAGACGGTCCTTTCGTCGCTGCCTCCCGCCAGCTCTGAATAATCGAGGATCCAGCGTTTCCCATCCTTCTTGACCTCGAACGGCGGTCGGGGCCGCACTTCGTCAGGTCGAAAACCGCCCTCGATCACAAGCCGGCAGGCGACATACCAATGAAGCGGCTTTATGTGCTCTGAACCTTGGTGCCCCGCCACGTTTTCCACGAAGGTGGTGAGCGCCTCCTTCCTTGTCAGCCATTGGCACCTGGAGGCATCTCTAGCCATAGTGCCTCCAGCAACGCATTAGATCGATTCCCTCTTGCAGCTCGCTTTCGTGATCGTGGAGTTCACCAAGCTCCTTCCGGACTAGAACGCGGTTTGCCTCACGCGGCTCCAGCTTCAGCAGCCCGCCGCCAAGCGGGTGGCCCTCAATCTCGCAACTAAGTCGGGTCAGCGGATCATTCCATCGCCGTTGCAGTTCCGTAACGCTAAAAGCCTCCTTCATGCGGACGACATGCACCGAGTTCGTTGCCACGCAACCAGCATGGTTTGCGACGAGGGCCGGAGTTTCGCCGCTCATATATGACAAGAAGGCATCGGGCACACAAACGTCCGGCACCGCGTACCAAGGCGTTCGGTTTCGGCACTTGTACGATTCGCGCGCCGCGTGGCCGTCGTCCGAGTCGAGGTACCGTCTGACCGGCTGCGGAACCTCTTGTGCGGCATCAAGACGCAGCAGAAAGTTTGCCGAGTCATTCCGCAACCACTTTTCGACCGTCGATGCATTGATGGTCGATCCAACAAGATCTCGGCCGTTGCGGACCGCCGGAGCCAGAAACCGATCGTCGATTCCGCGGAACCTGGCGACACTCGGCCTGAGATGAAAAAAATCGTTGGCACCCGTGACGTAGCCGATGCCTACCCGCGCGACATCCGAGAGGCGGAACGTCGTGTCAGACTCCGCCAGCGCGCGGTAAACGTCGAGGGTGCGGTCAGGCAAAAGAAACGGACGCAGCCGCCGCCCAGAGCGGTGCCATTGGGCCAGGCTAACGCGGCGGCCGCCGGTCGGCGGATGCTCGCAAGCGTCGAACCGGGCCAGAGCGCTGAACAAGAAGCCGCCTGACTTCCCCCCGAAACCTTCGCAATAGAGAAGCCAGCAGTCTTCCGATAAATCGGAAAACAGCTTATCTCGGACCGCCACGATATGAACGGTGCTGAAGCTTCGCAGCAGGTAATCGAGCAAGGGCGCGGCATAGGGGGCATGGCCGATTTCGGCCGGCACCACAAAAGCCATGCGGCCTCCCGGCTTGAGGAGCGACGCCGTCGCCACGAGGAACGGTGCCCAGGAAGACGACAAGGCACTGAACCTCGCGCCCCGCATGGCACACAGCGCGAGCGCCGTCGACCGCACGGCACCGTTAAATCGCTGATATCGGATGAAGGGAGGGTTGCCGGCGGCACATTCGAAGCGTTCGCTCGTATCCAGCGCCCATGAGAAAAAATCACCCGCGTGGATGAGCGATTTGGGCGACCGCTTTCGAAGGGCAGCGGCCGCGTTGGGATCGCCCTCCACACCGACGCTGTTGGTGTGCGCGGCGAGAAACCGGCCGTCGCCGCATGCGGGATCGAGAAGCCGGTCGGTGTGAGCGGCGACGGCCCATCGGACCAGCGACCGGGCTACGCCATCCGGCGTGTAATAGGCTCCAAGCTGTTTCCGCCGTTCGATGTCCATTTAGCCCGACTCATGACGCCAACCGCACTCTTTGGGGCAGGGTACAGATGGACTGCTCTTTGGTCAATCCCCTGGCGGTTCCAGATCGCGCATCCGCGCTGAGCCAGCCTGTCAAGCGCCGCGGGCCGAGCAAGGCGGCCGCCGACCGAACGGCCCGGATTGCCGACCAGCGTGCGCGCCGAAATCCTCCTTCGCGCTCTCCACACCGTGAAACTGCCCGAGCGCTAAGCGGAGGCTGGATCAATTGGCCAACGGCACAACACGCGCCCCGAGTGGATCGCCGAGTCGTTCTTTGCCCGTCGCCAGCGCGGCGAACGGCCCGAGCTCGATCTTGGGAACTACGCGCCGCGAGCCGGGTCGAAGGCCCGGAAAGCGAAAATCGGCCCGCACGACTCGCACGCTCCCTCTCCCTCCGCGCCCCGCGAGCGGGCGCCCCGGGGCGGGGTGAGGGCCTTGGCGTCGCTTTCGATTCGATTCCCGCCACACCGCCCCACTGCACAGCGAAACCATCGCCCGAAACGGTGTACCGCGTCGGCAGAGAACCGCGGTGCGATGCGCGTGCAGCAATGGGCGCCTGCGCAGCCGCCTGCGTCTGTGTTTTCATCGGGAACCCGCGCTGAGCCAGCCTATCCAGCGCCGCGGGCCGAGCAAAACGGCCGCCGACCGCACGGGCCGGCTTGCCGGCTCCTCGGCACTCCGACTATAGTATGGGCGTTTTGAACTGCTGCGGAATGACCACGTTGCTCGCCCTATCCTTCGAACACGGTCGCGGTCATGGGACTCGCTGCTCCTTGTTCGTGCGGCTCTTTCATCCGCTACTCTCCTCCGGTTTTCACCGGCGCTTTCCCCTCTTTGCCCCTTTATTTGCTTGACTGGCGCAGTCCAGTTTAGTTAACCCTTGATAGGGGCTGCCACTATCGGCCGCCAATAGCGTCTGATAGACTTTTTGCGTAAACGATCTGCACCGTCGAGCGGCGCGATCATCGCAGGAAGCCCAGAGGCACGAGAAAAACCAGTTACTCGCCATGCCTCGCATTTTCGACAATATCGAGACGTCGATGCTGCCCGCGCTCCGCGAAACCCTCGCCGTTGCCGAGCGTGCCGACTTCTGCGTCGGCTACTTCAATCTCCGCGGGTGGCGGCAAATCGTTTATTCGATAAGTGTTGGATCTTGAGTCATGCCGCCTCGACTCAAACCTCGCTTCTCGGCCTACCAGTTCTCCCTCCGGCTCCGCGGCCTTCGCCCCGCCATCTGGCGCCGCGTCCGGGTGAAGGACTGCATTCTGCTTGACTTGGATCAGATTATTCTAGCGACCTTGGGCTTCGAGGGCGAGCAGAGTTTCCGCTTTTCCCCTCTTCCTGCCCAGCTACCCGGACGGCGACGAACACCGCCGATCTGCTGGCGCGGTTCGAGCTGCCGGCGTACAACTTCGAGACGCACGTGCCCGCCTATTTGACCAAGGCCCGCGTGCTGGAGGCGTTCTGCGCCTTTCGCGATTTCATCACCGAGGACCATCCTCAACCTGGCGTCGTCGAGTTGGCAATCGGCGCGGGCCTTAGAGCCATGGCGAAGCCCGGCTGAGCTTCCCAAGCCACGGCTCAGTCGTCCCAGACGCAGATGAAGGGGTGGGCGGTGGTTTCGGCCTCGTCGTACCACTCCGATTTGATCTTGCCCTGCTCGAAAACGACCAACAGGGAGGCCACGTCCTGGCCGCCGCCCGCGTTGTCCGGGTCGCCGGGGTGCCAATTGGCAAAGCCGGAGGCCACGGCCGAACCGTCCGGCCAGCGAAAATCGCCTTCGATCAATTGATCGGTGCAGCCCAGCCAACACCAGCGGCGCTCGCTGCCGCCGGTGGCCGACGCCAACAAACTCACCAGGGCCTCATTTTCTTGCAGAGTCTTGACGATCGGCAGCGACCCGCCCATGGCGCCGCAAGCGAAGGCGGCCCTGGCCCAGGTGGCCGGCGAGTCATAGAGTTTGTACCAGCGGTCGCCGATCCGCCGGGCGTCGAGCGGATGCCGCGGGCGGAAGGCGTCCGACGCGGTCTTTCGCTGCCGGCCCAGCGATTTGGCCCGGTTCTCAAGCGTGGCCTTGGTCTTGGCTGAAACGTTCCGCGGCGCCAGGCGATACCAGCGAGCGGCGCGCTCCAGGCACCACCACTTCAGCGGCGCTTCCGCCTTGGCCGAAAGGCCCCACCACCGTTCGCCGACCGCGACCGGTTCGTCGGCCCCTTCCGCTTTCGCCTCCTGAGCGGCCAGCCCGGCCCAGTCGGCCTCGCCGCATTTCCCGAAGTGATCCGCCGCCGCCGGCCAATCCCCCCGAACGACCGCCAAGTACAGCCCCGCGGCCCGATGATCGTCTTGCGAGTCGGGCGACGCGGCCAGCGCGGCCAACGCTTTTTGTCCGGCCGCGGTTTGAGCGCGCCACAAGCCGATTTCCACGCCACGAATCTTCAGCTCTTTGAGCACCTCGGCGGGCAACGATTTCATGGCCGAGCCGGCCGAAACCAGCGCCTCGGCCAAGGCGAACTCTTCGAGCGCCACCGCCACCTCGATCTGGCGAAGCAGTTCAATGCCGATGGCCTTTCTGGCGGCAGGATTCTTGGCGCTCTTCAGTACGGTCGACAGCCATTTCGCGTTCCACGATTCGAGATCCGCGTCGAAGTTGCGGGCCAGATCGGCTGCCGCCTGACAGGCCAGCGCCAGGTCGCCTTCCGCGGCGGCCTGCTGGACCGCGGCGTCGAGCAGCACCCAATGCCGCGCCGGATCGTCGACGTTTTGCGCCGCTTCGCGCCACAGCTTGTGGGCCGGCGACGGCTTCTCGCCCGGCTTGACACGCTGGCTGCGCAGCGACGAGACCATCGACTCAACGGCCTGGCGGGCCGAGTCCAACGCGTCCGACGCGGGCCGAGGCGGTTTGTGCCAATCGAGGGGCGCCACGTCGAAGCGATGCACGCGAAATGCCGACGTGGCGATCGAACGCGCGAAGAAGGCCGCGGGATCTTTGGCGCCCTCGAAAAAGGGAACCCGGTTCAGCGGGCCTTCGTAATGAACCAGTTCGCGGCCATCGACCTCGACGGCCAGGTGCAACACCTCGCCGCCGGACACACGGCACGTCACGGTGTGCAGCCGCCAGGGCGTCAACAGCACGCGGTCGGGCATATTCGCATTGGCCTGAAGCGAAACAAGCTCCGACGTGCCGGTCAATTCGTCCAGCGAGGCGAGCGCCCGGCTCCGGCCGACCGGCAGGCCAAGGTCGAATTGATCGCTGCCCGAAATGCGCTCGACGACCGCCGTCAGCGTATACTCGCTCGGCCGTTCGTGCGAGAAGCCGACGCACGACCCAGCCTTGTCCGTCGTGGCGTCGAGAACCAGGCGACCGTGATCGGCGTGGACTGCGCCGCTGGCGGCATCGCGCGCGACGTCCGCCTGGGCCAGCAAATTGGCAACCCCGTAGGCGGGCAAGCGTGCGCTCGGCGGCCCGAGGTCGAGGCGGACAAGGTGAAACTTCGACCTGATTCGCAGACCCAATCGGTGGGTGGCGTCGACCAGCTTCGATTCCAGCGGCGGCGCACCCGGCTGGTCGGTCCAATCGAGCGCCGTTTGCCCCTCGAAGGCCACGTGTACCCGGTGCTTGCGCACCGCGCAGACGATCGTCAGGGGGCCGTCGGGCAGCGTCATTGCCCGTTGCACCGGCCAGTTCGGCTGGCTCACTGCCAGCGACCATCCGGCCGTGGATGTGCGGAACATCGAGACGGTGGTCGCCCGGTCCTGAACGGGCAGACCGAAGTCGCACTCGCCTTCCAGCTTCAGGTCGTCGATGACGGCCGTCAGGTCATATTCGTCGGGCGGTACGACGTCGAACCACAGCACGGCGTCTCCCGAGAGGCCCTTCTCGCCCGGCGTGGGCGCGCCGACGGCGGCGGTGGCGTCGATCTTTTTCAGCAAGTCGAGCGGACCGGAAAGCGGATCGATCTTGAGGGGTGTCCCTTGCGCCGGTGTCGCTGGAGCGGCAGGATTGGCAGGCGGCGCCGATGGTTGGGGTTCCGGCGAGCTCGGTTTCGCTTTCGACGCGAATAGATCGCCCAACCAGTTTTCGTCGCTCGCGGTTGGCGGTCCAGACGAAGTTGTTCTCGACGGGGGCGCGGTGCTGCCGTAAGGGTTTGCAGCCGTCTTCTCGGCGACGGTCGGGGGGATTTCGCCGAGTGGGCGTTGCGTGCGATTCTTCTGGCTCGCTGACGGCGCGTCGGACGGGCCCGCCTTGGCGAGGCTCTGCTTTTCGCCGAGGTCCGGCCCGCGCTTCGACATCAGTAAGCCGAGCACCACGAACACGACCGCCACGCCGGCCGCGGCGGCGCCCCAGATCACCGGCACCGGAGGCTTTTTGGCAACGCGCCCGCGGCCGCTTCCCGACCCCGGCTCGGTCCGCAGCGTCTTGGAACTGTCCGGCGACGGCGTGTCGGAGCTGCTGCCGCCGGTCACGGCGGAGCCGATGCCCGAGCTGCCCGCCATGCGCTGCAAAAAGCTGTCTAAACCGTCGTCCTCCGTTCGAGGTATTTCCAGATTCGTGACGGCGGAGTCGTCGTCGGCGGCGCCGGACAGCAGCGCTTCGAGCGCGACGATGACCTCGCGCATGGACTGCGGCCGCTCGTCGGGCGACTTCGCCATCATGCGTCGATAGAGTTCGTTCAGCGCGGGAGGCACGTCGCCGCGCGCCTCACGCAACGAGGGGACCGGCTGCTCTCGGTGGGCCAGCAGCTTCTGCAGCATCGTCTCGCCCACATAGGGCGGGGAACCGATCAGCAAACGATATAACGTGCAACCGAGGCTGTAGATGTCCGAACGGTGGTCGGCCGTGCGGCTGTCGTAGCTTTGTTCGGGCGCCATGTAATCGACGGTGCCCAGCACCTGGCCGGAGGTGGTCAGCTCGGCCTGACCGGCGGCGACCGGAGCGGCAAACGATTGCTCGATGCGGGCCAGGCCGAGATCGAGCAGCTTGACCACGCCGCGCGAATTGACGATCAGGTTCGAGGGCTTGACGTCGCGGTGGATGATTCCTTCGGCGTGGGCGAATTCCAGCCCGCGTGCGGCCTGCACCACGCAGTTCATGGCCTGCTCGACCGACAGCGGCCCGCTGGCTTTGATGTGGCTCGACAGGTCGCAACCGTCGACGTATTCCATCGCCATGTAGTGCAGTCCGTGCGACTCGCCGGCATCGTAGGCGGTGACGATGTTGGGATGGCAGAGCCGGGCGGCCAGCTCGACTTCTTTATAGAACCGTTCGACCAGACCTTTGGAATGGGTGGCCTGCGGGGGCAGCACTTTGAGGGCCACGATCCGCTTCATGCGGCGATGTTCGGCCTTGAAGACCTGGCCCATGCCGCCTTCGCCCAACTTGTCGAGCACGAGATAATCGCCGAACACCAGGGTCCGCCCGCGACCCTGGAAGATTTGCCCGGCCTGGAAGCGCGTCAGCTTCTGGCGGCGGATGAGCTCGCGGGCCAGGGCATTGGGCGGGGCCGCAAGTTGTTCGGGCGAGAGATTGCGGCGCAGCTTCGCCAACTCCTCTATGGTGAGGATGCCCGGATCCGCCAGCCCATCGAGAAATTGCCGCGTGTTCATGGGGTTCATTCCAGGCCGCCGACAAGGGGCCTCTACCGCCCTTCGGTCGTATCGCCCTAATTACCTGGCGACGTTCGCTCTCTTCGCCGCAACCTTTCCGTTTTACCCTTCCGGATTGCCCGACGCCAGCACCCACAGGGCTAAGAAAGTTTGCCGGCATCGAGTCCGACGCGATGAAATTGGGCGAGGGTCTCGTAGATTTCGCCCTTGGGCTGCGAAGCGGCGACGGCGAAGATGGCCCGTACCACCTCGCCGCTCTCGGCCTGAATGCGGATCGAGACCTGGTTCGCACGAAGGGGGCCGGCATGAAGCAGCCTTACGCCGTCGTCGCTGACGGAGTGCATGACGACCCAGAACGGCTGCTGCTGGCCGTCGGCCGCGGCATCTTCTTCCGCCGAGTCCCATTCCACGGCGGTGGCCACGATGGGAGAAATGCGATAGACATCGCCCGGTTCTGCGGTCGCCAAGCGATGAATCAATTCACCAAACGTCGTGGGGCGGTGCGTCATAATCACCTTCCAACCTAAACTATAGGTCATGCGACGCTCCGCGGCAAGGTTTGTGACTGGTTGCACCGGTTGCCAAGCGGATTTTCGAGACTTTCCGGTTCGAGCGCGGTAGAATCAAGGAACTTCCAAACCGGAGTGACCCGCGGGGCTTCCCAACTCTGGGGCGGCAGGCTATTATCGCTGGGGTGGGTTTCGTTGATTTCCAGGTCAGGCGATCGGAAACGTCGCCGCGCGATTTGCAGTAGGAGAAAAAGCGATGCCGATTTTGGCTGCGGAAACGCAATTGTTTCCCGATGACCTGCTCACCAGTCTGGCCGAGCCTGCGGCCGGCGCCTCACTCGAGGACGGACTTTGGCAGGACCGGACCTGGTGGGTGGCGCACACCAAGCCACGCCAGGAGAAGAGCCTGGCCCGGGATCTCGAAGAGCAGAAGATTGCCTTTTACCTTCCCCAGGTGCCAAAAACCTCCGTGATCCGGGGCCGCACTCGTACGGCGCACATTCCGCTGTTCTCCAGCTACTTATTCATTTTCGGCAATGAATTGGATCGGTACACGAGCATGACCACCAACCGGATTGCTCAGGTGATGAACGTCGCGGATCCGCAAGAATTGACCCGCCAGTTGCTCAGCCTGTCGCGGCTGGTCGCCGCGGGCGCCCCGCTGACGGTGGAAAGCCGCTTGAAGACCGGCGATCGGGTGCGTGTGAAGAGCGGCGCTTTGGCGGGCGTGGAGGGCACCGTCGTGGCCCGGCGCCGCAAGTGCCGCCTGATCGTGGCCGTAAACCTGATTCAGCAGGGCGTTTCCATCGAGATCGACGACCACCTGCTGGATCCGATCTAACCTCGCGCCGGCCTTTGCGCGGCACCGGCGGTCATGCATGGCACGGTGCGTGGATTGAGGCGGTGCTACCGTGTAGGGCCTCTTGACTTAGGGCCACGGCTTCGTCGCGCAAAGCGTCGAGCCGGTCGAGCAAGCTCTCCATCTGGGCGGGTCGATGGCGGTGGCGGTAGAGAGATTCCGTGATCTGCTGTTGTTCGGCATGCCAACGAAGCCACAAGAGAAGTGCTTCTCGGCAACGAAGATCGGCATCCGGCATGAATCGGCTCCTCAAAAAGTCATTGAGCGCTCACCCTATCTCACAGGTCGCTTGACTTGCAGCAAATTTTAGGCCGTCACGAGGCAATCCTGAACGTACGAAGCAAAATGGCCGGACGATAACAAGCCCTGCGGGCCGAGGGCAATCGTAGTCTTTGCCGCACCCAGCCCTTTTGGTCGTCGACAAACCACAACGGTCGTCATCTGAACGTCAGGGGCTTTTTTGTAGGCTGGCGGGAGGGTAAACTGCTAGCATCGAAAAAGGGGGCCTCCTGAGACCGGTGGCCTATGGAATCGTCAAGCGGCACCGCGGCATCGAATGCCGTGTTATCCTGGCCTGGGCGCCAAATCATCGTGATGCTCGAACGGGCCGATGGCACGCGGTCCGAGTTCGTAGTACCCAAGCCGTTTGCGCGCATCGGCCGTGACCGAAGGGCGGAAATCGCGCTCGACGACGCGAGCTTGCTGCCCTGCCATGCGTATCTGCAGACCACGCGCGAAGGAATTTATTGCGCCGGCCTGGCTCCGGGAGTGCCGACGGGCTGGCTGCTGCCGAACGCCACGATCCAGATTGGCAGTTTTCGCATCCATGCCTCCCTCTACAACGAAAAGCAGGCCGTCGCCGCACTGCCCGACCCGCAGGGCAAGCATAGCGCCGCGGCGCCTTATCCGGAGCTGCGCGTATTTTCGGGGAAGGGCCGGGACATCTTCACCGACCACGCGTTCAGTCGACGGATGACGCTGGTGGGCCGTCAAGCGCCCGCGACTTGGCGCATCAAGCACGGCACGCTGTCTCGCATCCACTGCGCCTTCGTATGGGAAGAAGGCGAACTTTGGCTGATCGACCTGTTCAGCTCGAACGGCACGCGGGTGGCGGACCGGAAATTCGATGCCGGCGCGTTAAAAGCCGGCCAGGATTTCAGCTTGGGAATGGTCCGCTGTCGCTACCTCGGCCCTTCGGCGACCGCGACGGAACAGGCACGCACGGCTGACTCGGACGGCGGGCTGTTTGAGGCGGCCTCGGCTGCGGAACTTGACGCCAGCGTCCTCGGCAAGTCGTCCGGACTTGAAGCCGACGATTCCCACCGTCAGCAGAGCACGGACTCGGGGATTCGCCGGCGCATTGATCACGCAGAGCCTACCACCAGCCCGGCTCACGGAAAGGGCCCGTCTCAAGCCGGCACGCCAGGTCAGCAACACCAAGAAGCCTTGAAAAACGGTGTCTCGCAGACTCGCCCCGCCGAAACAGGCGAACCTGCGGATGGGCCTGACGTTCGCGACGACGGCCCCGCTGGTCCGGACGCGCCGGGCGAGACACTTCCCCGGGCCGCCGCGCTGGTCGAAACACGGCTGTCGCCGGCGGGCGACACAAAGTTCGTCCCGCCACCGCCACCCCCGGACTCATCCGTTCCCACCACCGGCGACGTCGAACTCGTCGAGGAGGCCGACGGCCCCGCGGGCAGCGACGCTGACGGCCGAGGGCGCTCGCTCGAACATCGGCTGGCCTGGCTGGAAGAGAGATTTTTGGCGAGTCAAGTCGACGCGGCGGAAGATCGGACGGGGGCCGCGGCGAAGCTCGCCAGGACCGAGAACGCGCTGGCGGCCGCGCAGCAAAAACTGGCGCGATTCGAGGAGGAGCTGCGGACGGAACGACAGCGGTGGCCCGGGCAATTCGAATCGCTGCGCCGCGAAGCCGAGCAGCAGTGGGCCGGACGCCTGGGCGAGTTCGCCGAGAGTCAGCGGACCGATCGCGCCGAGTTAATACGGCAAGGGAATCTGGCTGAAGAAGATCGCCGGAAGGAGCTTGGCGCGCTGCGTGAAAAACTCTCGGCGGATCTGGGCGAGGAGAAAAGCCGAGTCGAGCTGGCCATGCACGAGCTTCGCCAGCTCTCGGACGGCGTAGCGCATGAAAAAACGACGCTGGTCCAGCTAGCCGCCGACGCAGCCCAGCGCCTCGACGAACAGCGCGCAAGGGCCGAGCACGCCCTGAGTTGGCAGGCCCGTTGGGAGGAGCGCCTCGAGCAATTGTCGCAGGACGTGGTCCGCCGCACCGATGCGCTGCCCAGCCAACTCGCATTGCTCGAGCAATCGGTCAAGCAAGGGCTTGAAGCTCGCCTGGCGGCCCAGGCACCGCCGGCACCCGCAACGGGACCGGACGGCCCGGCGTCGGCTTCCGTCAGGGCGGAACTTGCGGCGGAGATGACGCGCACGGCTGCCGACGTGGACGCCGTACGGCAAGAACTGACGAAGGTCGCCGCCGAATTGAGCGGCGTGCGGACAGGACAAACCGAGTTCGAGAGCGAACTGAACGGAGCGCTGCGCGAGCAACTGTCGAAGCTGGGGGCCAGATGCGACGGCCTGGAACGGCGGCTGGAGCAGGGCCTCGTGGCGCTATCCAAGCAGTTGCTGCTACAGCGAGACGAGTTCCAAGGCAAGTTAGCCGCGTCGCCGTCTTGGGAGGGCCGCTTCCACGAGTTGGCCCAAGAAATCGAGCGGCGCGGCGCGGAAAACGACCGCCGCTATGCCGCGCTGGTTGCTTCCGCGGACGACCGGGTCGCTGCCCTGGAAGGGACGGTGACGGCCAAGCTGGCCGACTTGCGATCGCGGCAACAGCGACTCGCCGAGGAGATCGCGTCTGCGCGGTGTGCCGCGGTCGAACAGGCAGAGTCATTGGCAGTTTCGGAAGGGAAACCGGTCCCGCTCGTCGTCGAGCATGGCGCCGAGGAGCCATCGGCCTTCGACGGCCAGAGCGTTCTCAGCGAGTTCGACGATGCTGTGGCGGCGGAAATGCCCGGTGTGGTACCGGCAGTGCTGCTTCGTGGCGGACTGGCAGCGCGGCCGACCGCGCCGCGGCCGCCGTCGGGCGACGATGAGAATCCGGACGACCCGTCGGCGCCGGGGTGGCTGGTCAACGACGAGCTGACGCAGCGGCTGCTCGATTTTCGATCCAAACGGGAGCGGACCGCGCGGCAGCGCCGCGTGTTCTGGTCGCTGGCCGCCGCCGGGCTGGTGCTGGCGATCCTGGCGGTCGCCGGTGCCCTGCGCTCTTGGATTCACACCGGCGTCGGCCAGGCCGGTCCACCGACCGCATCCAGCGGCGAATTGCCGTGAGGATCCGTCGCCGGCGGTGGGTGCATGATGCACTTATACTTCACGCGGCCGAGAATGAGACGTTTTGCCGCGGGGAAGAGCGGTGGCTGGGCAGCGCTTGGCCAGATGGCGGCTGGTACCCTTCAATAGCGTGGCGGCCAAGCGATGCCCCGGTGCGTCCAACCGGGGCATCGCCTGGCCGCCGAGATGAACGAAGTGCCAGCCGCCAATCGGCCAGGCTCTGCCCCAGCCACCGCCAACGTCTCATTCTCGGCCGCGTGAAGTGGAACGCGAAGAGCGGCGCCGGCGGACCGCCGCAGGCGTTACTTCCCTGCGGGGCGACAGGATTTCGCCGGCAGGTCCAAGTCAACCGTCGATGTCCGCGGTTGAGCCTGTGGTTGAATTGACAATTGAGCCGGTGATTGGCGAGAGGATTTCGCCGGCAGGTCCCCGTCAAAGGCCGATGTCCGCGGCTGAGCCTGTGGTTGAATTGACAGTTGAACCGCTGATGGAGCTGACGGCCGAGCCGGCTCCGGGGGAATGTCGCGTGAGACAATGCTGTGCTTCTCGGCGCGGGCAGCGCGGATCGTCAGCCGCCTGCCGGACGGACCGATATCGGTCGAACTGCGTGGGTCGGCCGCCTGACGGGCGCCGGGGTCGATCTGCGACACGGCATCGCGGCCGGGCCGCAAGCGGCTCTCATCGGGCGGCGGTTCGTTGGCAGGCGCGGCGGGCGGGACGGAAGGCGTCTCGTCCGGCGTCGGGGCATAAGGCATCTCGTCCGGCATCGGGGCGGGCGGCAGCACGGTCTCCGGTTGCTCGGCCGGTGTCGGTCCCAACGGAGCCGGCGACTCGCTGGCTTCCATCACGGGCGGGCACGCCACGCACTCCGACGGCCATTGCCGCCAGCAAGTCGAAAAATACCCCCCGCACGGCCCATGGGGCGCGCAAGCACAGCGCGTGGGCCTCAGGGCCGGGGGGCGCGCCAACGCATGGCATCCGCAGGCCACGGCTAACAGCGCCAGCCAGATCGAACGCCCCACGGACCTTGTCGTGACGTGCATACGCTTCCCCTCCGTCGAAAACTCGCCCCGGCCCCGGTCACACGTTGTTCGTCGCAGCGGCATGCCGATCAGATCGATCCAATCCCGCCGTTGCTGCTACTAAAGAACTTGAGCCCCCGCACGGTGTACGTGCCCATCAGTATGCCGCCAAACATCCGCATAATGGGATTGATGACCTTGCCCATGGCGTTGTTGGTCGCCACCAACGGATCGTGGGCGATAAACAGCCGGTCGCCCGGCATGAGCTGATAGTTCGTAGCCGTTTCGCCCCGTTGACTGATGCCGTGCCAGTCGACCGCCAGAATCTGGTCGCAATCTGCTCCATAGGGGGCGGGACGCGCGACCCAGATTCGTTTCGAAGACACTTCCTGCATGCCGTTGACCTCGGCCAAGGCGTCCAGCACCGTATCGTTGCCCGTGATCGGAAACTTGACCACCGCATCGCCCAGGCCCGCTCCGTCGGTGATCACGTAATAGAACTTGCTGTTGTAGGCGTAGATGTCGACGGCCACGCGGGGACTTTCCAAGAACTCGCTGAGGTGCGTCTCGATCGCCTGCCGGGCCTGTTGCTGCGTCAGACCGGTGACAAACACTTTGCCGTAGGTGCCCAGCGTCACTTTGCCGTCGGGCCCGACCATATGTTCGCCGGCGATTTGCTGCGCCCCTGCGCTTTGGGCCAGGCTGACGTGCGTGGTTGGGTCTGAGAGAAACTCTTGCAACTTATGTTCGACGGCCCGCGTCGCCTCGCGGATTTCGAGTCCCGCGACCTGCACCGCTCCGTAGGGCGGCCCGAGGTCGATCGCTCCACCCGGTTCGACCACAAATTGGCCGTCGATGGGCTGATCGGGCAGCGCGCCCGGCGCCTGAACGGTGAGCAGGTCGAGGCTCTCGATGCGGTAAGGCGATTTCGGTACGACCTTGATGGCATCGATCATCAGGATGTCGGGAGGTTCGATCACATAGTCGGGCATGGCTACCTTGGCGAGCTCGCGCGGCACATCGGGCGGCGGCGGCGGAACCTTGGCCTCCAGATGGCCGCGTGGCGGCGCCCAATAATGCCCTCCCAGCTTGCTCGAGTGGCAACCTGACAGGCTCATAGACAGCGTGAGCACCGCGACGATGACGCGCTTCCGGCGGTCTTGCGCTGACCATCCCATGGCCCGAATGCCTCGTTTGGAAAAAAACCCGTGAAAGCTCCTTGGGCAGTCATCGGCTGGTAACGACTATCCGCTTGCGATCAGTTTTGCGCTTCGGAACGGTCGCAACGCAGATGCCTAGCTTGCGCAAGGTGCCCGGCGATGGGATGCGCGAAGAGAGGGCGACTTTGCGCTGCCGGCGCGCTGGACCGAGCGCTAGTTATACTTCACGCGGCCGAGAATGAGACGTTTTGCCGTGAGGAAAAGCGGTGGCTGGGGCAGAGCTTGGCCAGATAGCGGCTGGCGCCCTTCAAGAGCGTGGCGGCCAAGCGATGCCTCGGTGCGTCCAACCGGGGCATCGCCTGGCCGCCGAGATGAACGAAGTGCCGGCCTCCACTTGGCCAGGCTCTGCCCCAGCCACCGCCAATGTCTCATTCTCGGCCGCCTGAAGTATTGTGCGCCGGCAAGGCGGCGACGGCCGTGGAGCGAACGTCGTCGAAGGAAATCTCGCCGGTGGCGCCCAACAGCCCGATGGCAACCACCGCCAATCGCGCCGAGCGAGGCACGTTGAGTTGGCCCTGTTGTCGCCTCCAGGACAGGTTGCCCGACCACGGCCCGACCACGGCCTGTCCGATCGGCGATTGCTCGTCGTTGAAGAAAGTCACCAACACCATCGCCTGATGCTCGACCGCCGGGCCCGCTTTGACGTTGGCCGTGCGGACCCACAGGTCGATGTCGAGCCGGGCGACTTGACGCCCGTCGACGCCGATGCCTTGCAGTGCCTGGCCGTGGCGGCCGGGCACCGAGTTCGTGATCGTCAGGCACTTCTTGCCCGACGGCGCATTGTCGAGCGACTCGACCTTGGCCTGCCGCAGGTAATGCCAGGCCTCGGGTCGATCGGCGAACCGCGAGGGCTCCTCAAAATCGCCGTTGACGAGAACGCCGCCGGCAAATGGGCCGCGCCGGCCGCCATCCAGCGCGGTGCCCGTCATTGGCACGAACAGCGTCGGCTCCAGCGCCTCTTGGACGAGCTTGCCGTCGCGCTTTTGAAACAGGTAAAGCGTTTGCTGGTAGCGCTCGCCGACCGGCACGATCATCCGGCCACCCTGCTTCAACTGGTCGATGAGCGGTTGTGGCACGTTGTCGGGCGAGCAGGTGACGATGATCTTGTCGAACGGCGCGTACTGCGGCCAGCCCGCATAGCCGTCGCCGATACGCGGATGAACGTTATAGCAACCCAGCCGCCGGAGCGTTGTGGCCGAGCGGCGGCCGAGCGGTTCCACGATCTCGACGGTGTAGACATCGCGTGCCAGCTTGCTGAGCACGGCGGCTTGATAGCCGCTGCCCGTACCGACTTCGAGCACTTTGTCGGTCGGTTGCGGGTCGAGCCGCTCGGTCATCATGGCCACCATGAAGGGCGGCGAAATCGTCTGCCCTCCGCCGATCGGCAGGCACATGTCAAAGTAGGCGTATTGCCGCTGGTCGGGCGTGACGAACTCGTGCCGCGGCACCGCGCGCATGACCTCGACCACGCGGGCATTCTTGACGCCGGCCGCGACGATTTGCTCGTCGACCATCTTATCGCGCTCGCGCTGCCAGCGGTCGGGCCGCTGTGCCGAGGCTGGTTGTGCCGAGGCTACCTGCACCAAGATTGCCGAAAGGGCCGCCAGGACGGCCACAACCGTATGCGTAGACTTCCTTGTCATTCGCCCAGCCTCCTTGGCGGGCCTAAAACATGCCCATGCCCATGCCCATCCCACCCGAGCCGCCCGACGAAGACGGGTAGTTTCGTGCCGGGGCGCCGCCCCCGCCCCCAGCGCCCTTGGAAGGATAGTAGTGAGAGTAACTCCTGAAACTCGCTCCGCGCCCGGTCGGTCGAATCGTGTTCACCGGACCGTAGGGTCCTTCCTTCGCCTGCTGCTGCAGTTGTTGGTTTAGGCCTCGAATTTGCGCGTTCTGGGTCTGCTGGTACGACTGCTGCTGCACCTGCGGCTGCACCAGCGTGAAGTAGTTGAAGCCTGGATCGCCGCCGGGCCGGGCCAGGTTCAAATAGGGACTGACAATCGGCTCGGTATTCATCGATTGGTAGCGGCGGATGCCGGGCCGCCGTATGGCCTGCGCCGTCGCGATCGAGCGACCGTCAAAGGCCCAAACCAGTGCCAGCCCGCATAGGCTGACGCGAAACAGCGATTTCAGCATTGCAAGCACCCCCAAAAAGAAGAGTCATTCCCAGGCCGCGACTTCTTTGTATCAAAACTCGTCGTCGGGATCCAGCTTTTTTTGGCCGAGAGTCCCGCACAGGCGGCACATTCCGTTTCATCGGCCCATATGGGGGCTGCACTTTCGCCGTTCTTGCCGGGGCCCCTAGTCGGACCTCGAGAAGCAGGCCGTCGTTTCGTAGAGATCCCCCTTTTCGGCGGTCGACGTCAGCGCCACGAGAACCTGAACGATTTCGCCCGTGGGTGACTCGATCCTGACCGCGAGTTTCTCCGCGCGAAAGCTGCGGGCGTGAATCAGCCTCAGTCCCAAATCGGTGATGCTGTGCAAGATCACCCAGCTTCGCGTGTCGCGGCTGGGTCCTTCGCCGTCGATTTCGACGGCCGAAGCGACGACGGGCCGGATTTGCCGTGCATTCGGTTCCGTGGACGTCAATTGATCCATTAAATCTCCGAAATTCTTGATGCGGGGGCGATAAGAGTCCATGGTCTCAATCGGTGCTACCGGCACCTGCTGCGAGTTCGCCGCCGGACGCTTGGGCGATCTCTGGGTGTAAGTTGGACGGTGCCTGGCCGGAACGCGGAAGTGGGCCCACGTCGGCCGGAGAAGCCGGGGAGTTTGACAGCCCCCGCTGACGAGCTAGGTTTGCATAGGAGTTCGGCAAACCGTGTCGGTCAAGCCGGACGACGCGCAGTTCCCCCGGCGCAGTTTCTGTTGCCCGTTTCAATTCTCAAAGAGGCGCTACCATGCAGTTTCGACGATTCCGTTTGTTGTTGGGGCTCGTTGTTGTCAGCGGCTGGTCCGTGTCGGCCTCGGCCCAAACTTTATCGAAATACCAGCCGTCGCAGCGTCCGCTGGGACTACCGCTGATTGGCCAAACCTACCTGGATGGCACCGATGCCACGTCACAGGCACTCGACGCGTACAAGCAGAGCTTCCTGAACGCGATTACCACCAATCTTCCGGAACACGTCGCCTTTACAGGGGCCAACTTGAACCAATTGGATCCCACGCGGCTGTATTTCATGTTCGACTATGCGCCGCGCATCTATTACATCTATGAAGGCGCCTGCTATAACAACGCTCTGGGAGTCACGATCGCCACGGTGAGCGCCCCCACCAACAAACCGACGACGGGAACCAGCTATACCGTGTTTCCCTTCGTCCACTCCAGCATCAGCCCCGTCTGCTCCAGCGGATCGGGCAAACGCTCCAGCAGCGAGCCGCTGATGGCCGGCGATTTCGTGCAATTGCCGACCGTCAAAGCGGGCCAGCAACTCGCCTTTTTCATCATGGCCAACATGGACAGCAACAGCGATCCGGCTGACGTTTACTACAACGGCAACTCCAACAACCCCGACAACTTTCAGCACCTGATCTCGTTCTTTCCCGACGACAGTCAGTATCTGATCATCGGTTTCGAAGACATGTACAATGGCGGCGACAAGGACTGCAACGACTTGATGTTCGTGGTCGATATCGGCCCCAACAACGCCGCCGCCCTGCGCAACACGTCGTCGTTGCCGAAATAAGTTTCGCCTCGCGGGCCGGCCCAAGGAGCATTCATGAGCGATCGACCGCCCTTGCCAGCGGGCGCAGCCGCCACCCGGCGCCTACTCCGGGGCAGTCGCCGGGGGACGGCAGCCGTGGAGCTGGCCCTGTGCCTGCCGCTGTTGCTGACGACCGGTTTGGGCATGATCGAAATCACGAACCTGGTGTCGATCCAAGCGCGGATGCAAGCGGCCGCTTACGAGGCGGCGCGCTTGGCCACGCGGCCGACCACCTCGAACGCGACCGCGGCCAGCAGCGACCAGGTGAAGACCTACTGTCAGACCTTGCTCACGCAGCTTGGCATCAACGGGGCCACCGTTACCTTGACACCAAGCGACCTCTCGACGGCCACGCCACAAACCCTCGTGACTGTGGCGGTCAGCGCGGCCTGGAAGCAGAACTCGCCCACGTCCTTCGTTTTGCAGAACTCACCTACTCTTTCCGCCCAGACGACGTTAATCGTCGAATAGCAGTTTCATGACACAAAACAAAACCAAAACCCACGGCCGACTCAGGCATCCGCGACGCGGGGCCATTGCCGTGCTCGTGGCGGCGACGATCGGCATGCTTTTAATCCTGGCCGCGTTCGCGATCGACGTCGCCTATATGCAGCTTGTGCGCGAGCAACTTCGCATCGCTTGCGACTCGGCGGCCAAGGCCGCACTGGTCAATTACGGCGCCACGCAAAACCAGTCGACGGCCGCCGCGTTCGCCCAAACCGTGTCGAACAACAACCTCGTCGCCGGAAAGCAGTTGAATCTGCCATCCAGCAGCATCCTGTTTGGCAACGCCACCCAGGGTTCCGACGGAACGTACGCGTTTTCCCAGACCGGCTCTCCGAAGAACGCGGTGCAGGTCTCGGCCAGCGTGGCCCCGCCGCTGTTTTTTCGGACTTTTCTGCCCGGCGGCACTTTTGCGCCCCAGGAAGTTTCGCTCGCCACCCGCGCCAGCCACGACATTTGCCTGGTGCTCGATCGTTCGGCCTCGATGGCCTTCGACCTGAGCAGCAACGAATTCAGTTATCCGCCCGACGTGAGCGCCGGCAAGAACCCGTTGCAAGTTTATTTCACGGCGCCGAGTTCCACCGGCAGCCGCTGGCAAGCGCTGACGGTGGCCGTGGACGATTTCGTCGGCACGCTCCAGGCCCGGAACCTCGACGTCCACGTGGCGCTGGTGACGTACGCCGAAACGTACACCTTCGGCACCTACTCGTCGACAGAAGCCTCGCTCGACGTGCAACTGACGTCGAACTACAGTCAGATCGACACGGGCATGAGCACCTGGGGGCAGCAGCCGCTGATCGGTGATACGAACATTCAGGCCGGCCTGGCACTGGCCCAGACGGAACTCACCGGGCCCCGCTCGCGGACTACGGCCGACCGAACGATCATCCTGTTCACCGACGGCGTGGCCACTTCGGGCAACACCGATATCGCCAGCTTGACGTTGAGCGACCGCACCAATTCACAAATTGTGACGCACGTGATCACCTTCGGCGGGGAGGCGGCGTCGGGCGCCGTGCAAACCGAGATGATGCAGGCGGCCGCGAACGGCAACGGAATGTTCTTCAATGCGCCGTCCGCGGCCGTGTTGCAGCAAGCGTTTCAAACCATCGCCGACAGCCTGCCGGCGGTGCTCATCAAATAGGAGTGCTCCATGGTCCGCCAACGGGCCGCTCGCGCTCGCCGTGGCGCGGCGGTGGTCGAATTGGCCTTTTGTCTTCCGATTCTGCTGACGGTCGTGTTCGCGATTCTGGAGTTTTCGCGCAACTTGCAATTGCAGCAGACCCTCCGCGAGGCGGCGTTTGAGGCCGCCCGTGCGGGAATTGCGCTCGACGCCTCGGCGTCGGACGTGACCGCCACCGCGACGAGCATCACCAATATCGCGGCGATCAAAAGTCCGACGATTACGGTCGCTCCCAATCCGCTGACGTACAGCAGCCCCACGATCAGCGTCACGGTATCGACCACACCAGCGGCCAACGGCTGGTTTCTCAAGTTTTTCAACTCCAGCAGCGTGATCTCGACGACGGTCACGCTGAATCGCGAAGTGCAATCGGTCTCGGTGCCCGGCTCAGGGAGTTGATCGCCTGACCGCTCCCTGGCCGGCTTTGGCCCAGCCACCGAGATCGCCACGTTCGGTCCGCGCCACGCAACAAGCGGTTGCCGGCAGACGCGTCAGCCGATCAAGCCGAAAACCGCGTCGACCAGCGACTCATACGCCCGACTGACCGCCTCAGCCGATTTGCCGGCCATCCCTTCGACGACGGCGACGATCTCGTCGATCGGCTCGCCGGTCACGGAGCCGGTCATTTCGCTGGCCGGCTCCGTTGGCAGGGCGGTACTCCATTCGGACGACGGACCCGCCAGAGGCGAGCTCGCCCGCGCGGAACCTTCCGCCGCAAAGCCGAACTCGGCGACGGAGGCGCCATGCCGCGATGAGCCGCCGCGTCCGGCTGCGGCGCTCTCCTGCGCCGACCGAGAGACATCATCCCCACGGGATTTCGCCGCCGAGGGTGCGAACGGGCGGGCCTTCCCAACTCCCAGGTCGAAGTCGCCCGACGACTCTTCGCCCTCGGTCGCCAGGTCGGCGCCGTCGCCGCCGAACAGCGAGTCGAGGGCCAAATCGGCATCCAGCGGACCTCCGAGCCACGACCGCCGCATACCGGAGGTTCCAGTCGAGAGGAATGTCGATACCGCACCGCTTGCCGGAGCACCCAAGGTGTCCATCGACGTTGTCAGGGACTCACCTGGCACCGCGTCGACGACCGATTCGATCGGCGAAAAACCAAGATCGCCCGCTTTGCTTCCGGCGCTCAGGGGCGACGCGGTCGGCGATGACGGCGAGCTCGCCGATGCGGGTGCGGCGAACAAGTCGTATTGGCTGCCGACCGGGAAGTGCTCGGCGACGGAGCCATCCATCACCAACACGTTGACCACGGCGAACGCATTGGCGACGCCCGTCAGCGCGTTGGTCGCGCCGAAGTTGGTGTCGCTCAGCGTCGCTTCGGCGGACGAGAGAGCGATGCGGCCGGCGGGCACGGCCGTCGAGCCGGCATACGCCGCCAGGTCGGGTATCAGCAAATTGCCTACCGGCGTGCCCAAGCCGCCGACCAGGTTGTATCCCGGCCCGGCGCTGTAGCCGTTGCTGCCGGTGGTCACCGCGTTGAAATCGGTCGTCGGCAGCGTGTACAACGCTTGCTGCGTCTCGGTCGGACCGGCGCTGCCCAGCGTCTGTCCGCCGGCCGCCACCCGCGCCGCGTCGGCCAGAGCGATCAGTGCCGCCCACGAGGGCGCGGCCAGGCTGGTGCCGCCCACAACCTCCCAGGGGTTGCTGGGATCGAGGTTGTAGCTGTCGGCCAACCAGACGCCGGTGGCCGGGTCGGCGACCATCGACACGTCGGGCGTGGTGCGGAAGCCGGTCGACTGGGCGCCTTGCTGGAAGGCCGGCTCCGGCTCATAGAGGCTCACGCCGCCGCCGCCGCCGATGGCCACGCCGAGCGAATTGGAGTAATAGCCCCAGCCAGTTTCGTTCTTGTAGGAGTTGTCGGCATTCAAATACAGGCTCGTGCCGCCGACGGCCACCACGTTGGGCGAGAAGGCGGGATACTCAGGATTGGCCGCGCCGTAGTCGCCTGTGCTGGCCACGAAGGTCACGCCCTGGTGTCCGGCGGGCGTCGTCAAGTAGCCGTCGTACTGGGCCTCGTCGGCGGCCAGCACCGATTGACCTTCGGTGAAGCCCCAACTCATCGAGACCACCGACACGCCTGGCTGGCTGGCGGCCGTGCCCACGCTGGCCATCAGGTCGCCCAGCGATTGGCTGTTGGCCTCCACCAGAATAATCTGGGCGCCCGGCGCCATGGCGTGGATCCATTCCACGTCCAGCGCTATTTCGGTTTCCCATGCGCCCGTCGGATCGGTGGCGGGCAGCGTGGAGCCGCCATTCTGTCCGATCACCGTCAAGAACGAAGCCGCCGAACCATACTGTGTGAAGAGCGACGCTCCGCCGGTTGTCGCCGACATCTGCTGATCGAAGCTGTCGACGCTCTGGAAGATGGCCGGGTCGTCGTAGGCATCGACGATGGCGATCGTCTGACCCGTACCGTCGAGGGAGAGGTTGTTGACGCCGTAGGCGGTGCGAATCTGGTCGCTCGAATAGACGACCGCACCCGAACCCGCGGCCGGCGCGCCAACCGTGGCGGCATTCCGGATGTCACCCGACGAGTTGATGCCGTTAAGCACGTTGTTAAACTCGCTGGTGTCACCGGAAAAGGTGCCGGACGACGAGTCGAAGTTACTGTCCGCGATCTGCAGAAGCTGCAATACGGTGAGCGTCGTGTCGTTGGCGACCCCGAACGCGGCCCCGTTCGATCCAACGTTGTAGGTGGCATTTTCCCCGCCGCCGGAGACCTCCGTGAAGCCGTACGTGTGGGCCGTTGAATCGTAGCCCAGCGTGCCATCGTCGGCGTACATGCCCAGCGCCACGGCGAAGGCCTGCACGTAGGTGTTCTTGGTAACTCCGCTGGGGTTCCACAGGTGCTCGTAAACGTACGCGACTTGCGCGTTGGTCAGTCCGGCCAGACTCGTGTGTGTATACGGGTTGGAAGCGCCGAACAAGTGCGGGAAGTTGCTCGCCAGCCAATTCCCCAGGTCGGTCTCGCTGGATCCGCCATTGAAGCTATCGATCACCGCCTGGCCGTTCTTGTTGTGCCAGAAGCCGATCGTGGCGAATTCGTCCGAGCTGACCGCCTGACTTGCCGTGACCGTTTCCGGCTCGTCGCCAAACTTGCTGACGAGCGGCATGTTGTTGCAGTCGCCGCTGTAAACGGCCACCCACTGATAGGTGCCCGCGACGGTCGGCACATAGCCCTTGCTCGTCGCGTACGTGCCGTTGCCGTTCACGGTGACCGTGTTGCTGAAGACGTTGTTGCTGTCCGAGCCGTTCGGCGTGACGCCGGGAGCGAATAAATAGAAGGTGATGGTTCCGGTCGGGTTGACGCCGCCCGCGAGCGTAGCCGAGTCCGTCAGCGTCGAGCTGCAGCCGAGCACGACCGTACCGCCGGGGGTCGTGGTGATCGACGAACTGGTCGGTCCGACGTGCTCCGGTTCGCTTCCGAACGGGCTGGTGACGCCGTTGTTGTTCGTGTCGCCGCTATAGACGGCAACCCATTGGTAAGTACCAGCCACAGTTGGCAGGTAACCGCCCGGATTGTTGCCTTGGCTCGTCGTGTAGGTGCCGTTGCCGCTGACGGTCACTAGGTCGCTGTACACGTTGTTGCTGTCGCTGCCGTTGGGCGTGACGCCCGGCGCAAACAGGTAGAACGTGATCGTCCCGCCCGGACTGTAGCCGCCCGACAGCATGGCCGAGTCGGTCAGCACCTGTGTGGCGGTGGATGGCGAGGTCGTCGGAGCGGGGACCGTCGGCGTCTTGGTGTTGATCGTGCCGGCCGTGCTGCCGCCGCTGTCGCTGTCGATGTAACGACCTTCAGCATGGTAGAGAATCTCGCCGCTGTCAGGGCCGTAGGCGTTGTTGTTCTGGTCCGGCTGCAACTGGTCGATCGCCAGCCCGCACACGAAGTCGATCTGGTAGTAGGTGTTGGGAATCTTGACCGTCAGCGAATGCTGGCCGGAACCGAACGTCTGGGTATCCTGCTGATAGATCGACTGCAGATAGCCGTTGGAACTGCTAAAGCTGGAGCTTTGAGCATAATAGCTCGCCAGGGTGAGCGTCTCCGTCGATCCGCTAGGCACCGTGAAGGTCACCGTCACCGTGTCGCCCGGCGCGGTGTTCCCGGCCAGGCTCGAGACCGTCGTCGAACAACCGCTCGGCGTCGTCACCTTGTAGGAAATATTCGCGACCGGACAATTGGGGACTTGATAGTCGTCGAAGTTGTAGCCGGAGTAGCTATTGCCACTGGTGGCCACGACAGTGTAATAGGTGTCCCCGGCACTGCCATTGGGCCCGCCGCCAGTCTGCACGTAGCCCGTCGGCACCGATTCCTGGACGAAGTAGGTGCCGGCCGTGGGTACGCCGAAGCTGAAGCTGCCGTCACTGGTGGTCGTTGTCGTGGCCACCAGCGCATCCCCTGCCTGCAAGACGCCGCTGCCCTTGGTGTCCGCATACAGGTTGACGGTCACTCCGCCTTGCGGCGTGTCATCGGCGGAGAATCCGTTTCCTGTCAGGTCCAGATACTTGGTGCCGCCGATCGTCATGTTACCCAACGAGACCGTGCCGCCGGGCGTCGTGTTGATCGACGGGCTGGCGGGCGTGGCGTTTTCCGGCTCGTCGCCGAAGGCGCTGCTGGCGCCCGTGTTGTTCGAGTCGCCGCTGTAAACGGCCACCCATTCGTAGCTGCCGGTCATCGTCGGCACCGCGCTGCCGGTAGTCGTGCTCCCGCCGGTGTCGTAGGTGCCGTCGCCGTTGACCGTCAGCGTGTCGGTGTAGACGGCGCTGGAAAGCGGTGTGCCGGCGGTCGATCCCGGCGGCAACAGATAGAAGGTGACCGAACCGGTCGGGCCGTTGCCGCCGGTGAGCGTGGCCGAGTCGGCCAGCGAGTTGCCGCTGCCCACCACCACCGCGCCTTGGGCTTTGGTGGTGATGCTCGGGCCGGTCGGACTGACCGTCTCCGGCTCGCTGCCGAACGGGCTGGTGGCGCCGCTATTGTTCGAGTCGCCGCTGTAAACCGCAACCCATTGGTAAGTACCAGCCACAGTTGGCAGGTAACCGCCCGGATTGTTGCCTTGGCTCGTCGTGTAGGTGCCGTTGCCGCTGACGGTCACTACGTCGCTGTAGACGTTGTTGCTGTCGCTGCCGTTGGGCGTGACGCCCGGCGCAAACAGGTAGAACGTGATCGTGCCCGTCGCACTGTAGCCGCCCGAGAGCGTGGCCGAGTCGGTCAGCGCCTGTGTGGCGGTCGATGGCGAGGTCGTCGGAGCGGGCACCGTCGGCGTCTTGGAGTTGATCGTGCCGGGCGTGCTGCCGCCGCTGTCGCTGTCGATGTAACGACCTTCAGCATGGTAGAGAATCTCGCCGCTGTCAGGGCCGTAGGCGTTGTTGTTCTGGTCCGGCTCCAACTGGTCGATCGCCAGCCCGCACACGAAGTCGATCTGATAATAGCTGTTGGGGATTTTGACCGTCAGCGAGTGCGTGCCGGGGGCGAAATTTCCGCTCGCTTGCTGATAGATCAACTGCTGGTAACCGTTGGAGCTGGTGAAGGAGGTGCTTTGAGCGTAGTAGCTCACCAGGGTGAGCGTGTCGTTCATCCCCGACGGCACGGTGAAGTTGACGGTCACGGTGTCGCCCGGCGCGGTGTTCCCGGCCAGGGTCGATACCGTGGTGGTGCAGCCGCTCGGCGTCTTGATGGTATAGCAGACGTTCGTCGGCGCACACGTGGGAATCTGATAGTCGTCGAAGTTGTAGCCGGAATAGCTGCTTCCGGCCGTGACTTGGACGGTGTAGTAGGTGTTTCCGGCGCTGCCATCTGGCCCGCCGCCCGTCTGGAGATAGCCCGTCGGCACCACTTCTTGCACGAAGTAGGTGCCCGGCGTGGAGACACCGAAGCTGAAACTGCCATCCGCGGCGGTGGTGGTGGTGCCGACCAACGCATCGCCGGCCTGCAACACGCCGGTGTCCAGCGTGTCTTGATAGAGGTTGATCTTCACGCCGCCGTAGGGCTTGTCGTCGCTGGAGAAGCCATTTCCGGTCAGGTCCAGATACTTCGTGCCGCCGATCGTCATGTTACCCATCGAGACCGTGCCGCCGGGCTTGGTGTTGATCGAGGGTCCAGCCGGAGTGGACTTCTCGGGTTCGTCGCCAAAGTTACTGGCCGTGGCGTCGTTGTTCGTGTCGCCGCTATATACGGCTAACCACTCGTAGGTGCCGGTCACTACGGGCGCATAGCCGCCCGGATTGTTGCCCTGGGCGGTCGTGTAGGTACCGTTGCCACTATTGACGTTGACTACGTCGGCATAGACGTTGTTGCTGTCAGTGCCATTCGGAGTAACGCCTGGCGCGAAGAGGTAAAAGGTGATTGTGCCGGTGGGCGCGTCGCCGTTCGACAAGGTGGCCGAATCAGTCAGCGCGGCGCCGCTGCCAAGCACCACGGCGCCGCCAGCGTTGGTGGTGATCAGTGGGCTCTGCGTTCCGACGGTCCAGGGCTCGGAGCCGAAGGGACTGGTGACGCCGGCGTTGTTGCTGTCTCCGCTGTAGACGGCCACCCACTGGTAGGTGCCGGTGGCGGTGGGCAGGTAGCCGCCAGAATTGTTCCCCATCGTCGTCGTGGTGTATGTGCCATCCCCGCTGACCGTCACCGTGTCGGCGTAGACGTTGTTACTGTCGGTGCCGTTGGGCGTTACGCCCGGCGCGAAGAGATAGAAGGTGACGGTGCCGGTCTCGTTGTCGCCGCCTGAGAGTGTGGCGGAATCGTTCAAATACGTCACCGAGACCGTCGAGCCGCCCCCGTTCTCGCCGCTGGTGTTGATTCCGTTGAGCACGTTGTTGGCGTCGCTGGTCAGGGTTGAATCGCCGCCGTAGAACAGGCCGGTCGTCGGATTGAAATTGTTTGCCACGTCCTGGAGGACGGTGGCGACGCTGAGCGACGTGTTATTGGCGACTCCGAAGGCGGCGCCGTTGCCGCCGACGTTGAAAGTGGCACTGCCGCTCGAGGTATAGCCTCCAAATGCGGCGGCAAAGGCTTGCACATACGTGTTCTTCTGCAAACCGCTGGGCGTCCACAGATTCTCATAGACTGTGGCGACCTGCGAGTTGGTTAAGCCGTTGAATGTCGTCGGGCTCCCTGGGAAGCTGGCCAACGTCGCGCTGGTGTACGGATTGGGCGTGCCGAACAGGTTGGGATAGTTGGTCGCCAACGACATGCCCAACAGCGTGGAGCTTGGTCCGCTGTCGAAGTCATTTATCACGGCTTGGCCGTTGTTGTTGTGCCAAAAGCCGATGGTGGCGTATTCGCCCGGCCCGACAATGATCGTCTTGACGCTGGGCGTGGTGTTGATCGCCGGGGTGGACGGGCCGACGGTCTCCGGCTCGCTGCCGAAGGGGCTGGTGGCCCCAGTGTTGTTGGAGTCGCCGCTGTAGACCGCGACCCACTGGTAAGTGCCGGGTATCGTGGCCGTGTAGCCGCCCGGATGGGCGCCGATGCTCGTATCGTAACTGCCGTTGCCGCTGACGGTCACCTGGTCGCTGTAGACGTTGTTGCTGTTGTCGGCCAGCGGAGTCACGCCCGGCGCGAACAAGTAGAACGTAATCGTCCCGCCAGGATTGTAGCCGCCCGACAGCGTCGCGGAGTCGGTCAAGGGGGCGGTGGCGGTGGAAGTCGTTGTCGTCGGAGCGGGGACTATGGGCGAAGCCGTATTCAGGGTTCCGGCCGTGGAGCCGCCGCTATCGGACGAGATGAAACGCTGCTCGGCATGGTAGAGGATCTCGGCGCTGTCAGGGCCGTAGGCGTTGCTGTTCTGGTTCGGCTCCAACTGACTGATCGCCTGCCCACAGACGAAGTCGATTTGGTAGTATGAGTTCGGGATTTGGACCGTCAGCGAATACGGCCCTCCGGGGGCGAAGGTGCCGGTGTCCTGTTGATAGATCAATTGCTGCTGCGCGTTCGAGTTGCTGAATGTGGCGCTCTGAGCATAATAGCTTACCAGGGTGAGTGTATCGTTCGCTCCCGACGGCACCGTGAAGGTAACCGTCACGGTGTCGCCCGGCGCCGTGTGGCCGGCCAAGTCGCTCACGTTCGTGGACGACCCGCTCGGCGTGGTCACCTTGTAGGAGATGTCGGTCTCCGTACAGATGGGAACCTGAAAGTCGTCGAAGTTATAGCCGGAGTAGCTGTGGCCGTCGGTGGCGGCGACGGTGTAATAGGTGTTTCCGGCACTGCCGTTCGGCCCGCCGCCCGTCTGCACATCGGTCGCCGGCACCGCCTCCTGCACGTAATAGGTGCCCGCGGCGGTGACGCCGAAGCTGTAACTGCCGTCGTCGGCGGTGGTCGTGGTGGCAACCAACTTGTCGCCGCCGCTGCCGGTCTGCAGCCCGGCGGTGCTGTTGGTCTCCTGGTAAAGGTTGATGGTCACGCCTTTATCGGGCGTATCATCGGCCGAAAAGCCATTGCCGGTCAGGTCGAGGTACTTTGTCCCGCTGATGGTGATGTTGCCAATGGAGACCGTCCCGCCCGGCGTAGTCGTGATCGTCGGCGCCGCAATGTTGGTGAAGTTGAAAGTGTCGGTGCCGATCAGCGACTGATCGCCGTTCGAGATGGGAGCGCCCGTATCGACGGGCAGGTACCAAGCCTGGCCGGTCTTGCCGAACGACTCGTTTATGTAGCTGGCGGCCTGGGACTCTTCGTCGGCAAACGTCGCGGAACTGTAACCCCCTTCGCCGCTATACCCTGGAACGCGGGCCGGGTTGATATAGGTCTGCGTCGTCAGAGTCGAGCCGGTGTTGAAATCGGCCGGCGTAAAACTGCCGGTGTCAAGGTTGCCTCCAGCGTCGTACAACAGCACATCGATGGCCATTTGCAGGCCGACCGCGTCCTGCCCGTCGAGCGGGGTGTTGGGCGGTACACCATATTTTTCGTAGAGATAAGCGATCCTGGCGCTGTAGGCGCCGGGAAAACTGCTGGTGGGCAGCACCGAAAAGGTGTTGTCCGCCGGCCCGACAAGGTTTTGCTGGTTGTTCGTGCAGAGCGTCAAGAAACTATTGCCGTTCACCGTCGCGGGGAACTGCAAATAGGTCGAGGGAGAGTTGGGATCGTCTGCGTAGCTATAGGTCTTGGTAATTGGGTTGTACGTGCCGTCCTGCCAGCTTACGACGTCCCAGTTGTTGTAGAAGCCACTGGGGCCGAACGTGTTCTGTACATTGACGTCGACCGCCGCCGATTGCGGCAGGTTGACGTCGAAACTGTTGGCCGTCGTTCCGCTCGTCGCGGGTCCGACGACGTTGCCGACCTGCGTAAAACTCTGAGTGGACAAGTTGGCGTAGCCCGCCGGCGGCGTCTCGATGAGGTCATATTGCGCGCCGGTGAGAAGCGTCGGCACGATGGCGACGTCGGTGGCCGCGGTGCCGCTGCTGGCAAACAAATACCGGCCATCGCTGAGGGTGGTGGCGCTTCCCAGCTCCCCGCTCACCGTGTCGTTTCCGTGTTGGTACAAGGTGACCGTAGCGCCGGCCAGGGGATTATTGGCGGTGTCAGCCACCAGGCCTTGCAGGAAAGCCGGGCTGGCCGTGAGCAGCTCGCGCCGCTCGAGCAGCTCGCAGATTCTCGCCAGTCGTGTGGCTGGCGAGAAGGTTTGGCGTTTTTTGCTCTTTGCGAATAGACGAAGGGTCTTCTTAGAGGTCCGCGACATGGGGCATTCTCCGGCGTTGAAGCTGTTTATGTTTTAGTTTAATTACGATTGATCGCTGCGAGAGGAAATTATGGCAAGCATCGAGGTCTTCATTTGCCGGTCGGTCTTCGCCGGCGTTGCGGTCACCTATGACAACAATGACCAGTTCCCCGTAAACAGCACGCACACAAGCAACAACCCGTTGGTGACGCAGTGCGCGAGCATCGCATCGCTCAGACTACCCCGGCGAGAGTAGGCGTAACCGTACGCCACGCCCGCCAATGCGCCGGCCGCCCAAAAGCGGCCATGCAACGCCGCGAAGGCCAGCGCCGAAACCCCCGCCGCCCACCAGGCAATGCGCCGCGGCGAGACGGCCTCAAAATCGGCCGCCATCAGGCGGCGCATCAAAAAGCCCCGGAATGCCAACTCCTCGACGAGCGGCGCGATGACCAGGTAACCGCCGGTCCGCGACACCCACCAGACCACCCGCCAGGCCGCCGGCCAGGCCGCCAACTCCGCCGCCGGACCGACCGTCGCGGCACCGGAGGGCGCCAACAGGACCCACAGCGCGAACACGGCCGCTCCCATCGCAAAGGCCGCGAATAGGCCCCTCATCGCCGCCCCCGCGCAGCGCTGGGAGGATGGCCTTCCTAGGCCGTCTGGCTCCAGTCCTTCTTTCGCGACCGCCTGGGAAGGCCATCCTCCCCATGTCGCCGCGTAGGAATTGCGGAAGTACCACAGCGCACCGAGTGCCGCCCAAACCCGCAAGGGATAAAGGCCGTCAACCCCGTGCGAAAAGGCACCCGTCAACATGCCTACGGCGATGACCGACAACATCGGCACCAGGTAAGCGGCCGTCGGATTGCAGGCTTCGCCGTGCGCCACGGAGGCCGGCTTGGCAAACCACGTCGAACGCCGCGCGACGACGACCAGCCCCAGTCCGATCGAGGCGAACGCGATCGCCCCCGCCTGCGAGTGAAAGCCCCCCATGGCGATCGATTCGGACCAGGAGGAGCCCATCGCCACCAGCAACGTCATGCGCAGCACGTTGGCCACCAACGACGCCGCCGCGCCGAGCGGCAAAAGCACCAGCGCCTGAGGCAGGCGCAGCGCGTCACGGTCGAACCAAAGGTAGCCGCTCAGAAAGGCCAGGATGAGGGCCATTCCCTCGTAGCCCGAACAATCCGGGTCGATCCGCACGGCGAAGGAAGGCGTTCCGATGACCAGGCCCGCCGGTTGGTAGACGACGGCCGGATAAACCAGCGCGAGCAGTTGGGCGGCGCACCAGAGCGTGCCCCGGGCAAGCGGTTGCCAGAGCCCGTCGGCCGTCAACTCCGAGGCCCAGACCGCCGCCCCGATGCACAGCCCCACGCCCAGCCCCGAGCAGGCGCTCGCGGCCAGTCGTCGCCAGATTGCCGCCGGCAGCGCCGCGAGCCCCCAGCCTGCGACGCTCAACACACCGCTCGCAAACCAAGCGAGCACCCAAGCCGGGGCGAGTCTCCCCGCCGCGCGGCCGTGTTCCAAAATCTCCTCCGTCAGCCAGACGAATGTCAATAAGGACACGACGTGCAGCGCGAGAAACCATGCCCAGCCGTGGTTGGCGGCCCACACCCAGCCTACCCGTAATTGGTCCAACAGCGCTCGCGCATGGAACACCAGCGCAACCGCCACGGCCACGATTGCCAAGCGAATCAGGCGCGGAGTCACGGCAACCGCCATCGCCCATTCGCCGCTGACGTCACTCAGGCTGGCGGTGTCGAAGCGCACGCTGAGCAGAACCACCTCCGCGACGAACAGCAGGGCCAGCGCTCCCCAGCGCGGCCAAGCGAGCGGACGCCCAGCCCGTCGACGTAGTTCGGCGCGTTCGGTCATGACAGCGGTTGCCATTAGCTTCAACGTAAAACGGAAGATGTGCGCGCAGCCTGAGCGCAGTGGGTTGTTAGGCAGTTTGAGAAAATGGAAACTAACGGCGGATCCGGCCGCGCAGCACGAGAACTCCACCAGCGAGCAGCGCCAGCGCGCCGGCCAGCGAACCTGGATCAATCTCCGGAGTGGGTGGCGGCACATTCGCGCTGGCGTGGCCGGCCAATGCCGCAACCACAAGCGCGACCGCACACACTGCGGAAGCGCAATCAACCAAACGTCGGATTGTGTTTTTCCATGACGTCATTGGGGGCACCTTTTTCTTGAGAACAGACAAGCAAACGAAGAAGTAGAAGAGTTAGCCGCGCGCGGCCGAGGTCTTTGAACCGTCGTAGGCGGCGTTGCGCGAGATAAGGACGCAAGACAGCGGGACGGCAGCGGCGCTCAAAGCGATGACCGCATGCCGTAAAGCACTGTCGAGCGGTGCAATCGCTAGACGCGGGGCGGGCGCAAGCGCTCAAAGATGGGAGGCAAAGGGAGAGCGATCAAACGCTCGTCAATGTGCCGAGCGGAGATGTCGAGCGAAGGAAGCTGGCCCCTATAGGACAAGATGGCCGGCGAAACGCAACTCGTGTGCGTTCCGCCTGAACCCGCACCGCCGGCGGGCAAGCCCCCGTCGGCGAATGGCTCAACCGATCCCTTGCCGAAGGGCGAAGCGATATCTTCGATCGGCGGTTGAGGAGGAAGGCAAGCGGCGGAGGGGGAGTCACAAGAGGCGGCGCAGCACTCGTCGCAGTGGACGATCACGCCCGCCTCCGCGCGAGTCGTCCCAAACGACAGGCCGACAAGGAACAAGAGAGACGCGAGGCGAAACGCGCGAGGCAACCGCGGCGCGCAGCCGCCTGCCGCGTTTGCAAATCGCACCATCTTTCGCGTCAGTGTTCGCATCGTTGCGGGGGGATAAAACTCAGGGCCCGGACCACCGGGCCGACTTCTCGCTCACCACGACGGCAGTCTCCGCCACCGTTCCGTGGCGGAGCACTCCCATTTACAGTAGCAAAGCGTCAACCCAAAATCAAGCAAAAACCCGCCGCGCGGGCCGATGCGCCGTTTTACGCCCCAAAGCGTAATCGGGCAGGCTGTCGGCACAGGTGGTCGTCAGGCGACGCGCGGCCAAACAGAAATTCGCTCGGCCAACGGGCTGCCGGCTTGGTACAATAAACGTCACTCTACCGTCCGCTGAGCTGCGAGATCCGCTTCCCATGCCAAGTCGCCCGCTGCTTCTGTTGATTTGTATACTCGTCATCGGGGCTGCGCCGGCCTCGGCGGGCGTCGTCGTCATCTCCAACCGCACCGCCGGGCCGTTGCGAATCACGGCGACCGGCTCCGACGGCGAGCAGACTTTGGCGCTCGATCCCGCCGATCTGACGTCGCTCAGGTCGGAGTCGCCCGTCGTCGTCCGCTGGCGTGTGGGCGATCAATCGGGCGAGCGGGAGTTGGCCGTCGACGCGGCTTATTTCTTCTATCGCGATCCGCGGAGCGACGCCCTGCGACTTGGGCCGATCGGTCCGGCCGCCGACCCCGAACCGCCCGACGAAGTGGAAACGCCGACCGGACAGACCGCAAGACCCGGACTGGATTCCAGGCCGCGGACCCGCGGGATGGCGACTTTCACCGTCAAATTGCTGGCCGACGAAGAAGAACGGGCCAGCCGCAAGTTGTGGGAGGCCCGCTTGCGCAACCGGCTCAAAGTCGCCTCGGCGGTGTTCGAGCACTATTGCCGCGTGCGTTTCGAAACCATCGCCGTGGAAACGTGGAAATCGAACGACGCGATCAACGAATTCGAAGACGCGCTGGCCGACTTTCGCGACGGGGTCGGGCGCGGTCCGGCGCGACTGGCGATCGGCTTCACCAGCCAGTATGAAGTGCCGGAAGGCCGGACGCACTTGGGCGGCACCTACGGGCCGCTGGCCACGCACATCTTGCTGCGCGAGTGGTCGCAGCACCTCTCCGAAGCCGAGCGGACCGAGCTGCTCGTCCACGAGCTGGGCCATTTTCTGGGCGCCGCTCACAGCCTGGAGGCCGATTCGGTGATGCGGCCCTTGCTCGGCGACAAGCAGGCCGCGGCCAAAAAATTCCGCATCCGCTTCGACCCGCTCAATACGTTGGCCATTTGCCTGGTGGCCGAGGAGTGCCGCGACGGAAAGATCAGCGGCTTCCGCGACCTGAGCCTGCCGGCCCGCGGACGACTGATCGACATTTACCGCACGCTGGCCGAGCTGTTGCCCGAAGACCCGGCAGCCCCGCTCTATTACTCGCTCGCCAGCGGTCACCAACTGCCGGGGTTTCGCTTGACCGACGGCGCTCAGTCGCCGGACCAGAACCCACTCGAGCCAGACCGGCCCGGATTCGACGCGGAAGGGGGCGATGCCGGCCCCGATCGGCGCCGTGGCGCGGTCGGAAAACCCGCCCCAACCAGCCTGGGCAGACCGGGCACCGCCATCGTCGGCAGAGCGGGCACAGCGGCCGAGCGCGGGCCGGCCCCGCCGCTCATCGCCGACGGCGACTTGCCGGCACTCGTCGAGGCCACGCGCAGCGTGCTGGCGGCGATTGTCGCGGCCGGCGAGGAAAACCAACGTTTGCCCCGCGGTCGACAGGCCGGCGGCGAAGACTTGTTCCGGCGCGCCGGCGACGGGCTCACGGAATACTACGTGCGCGCGGCCGCCGCCGCGGCCCTGGTCGAGGTGCCGCAGCAGCAGCGAGAAAAAGCGTTCTTGTTGGGACTGGCGATCGGACTGGAGTCGTCGTCGTGGCTGCGAGAAGTGCCGGTCCTGGGCGGCTATTTGCGGCAGATCGAGCCCGACGCAAGCCGCCGCCGGCGGCTGGCATCGCTCGGTGAACCGACGATGCGAGGCCGGAACGACCTCGTGCAGCACTTCCTGATCTCGGCCGCACTCACGGCCCTGGCCGGAGCGCGGTCGGCCGAGACGGCCGGCGTAGGCAAGGAGCTGCGCGACGCCGACGGCGGCAGCGGCTTCAGCTTCTGCGACCTGTGCGCCGACCTGGCCGGAATCGAGTTTGCACAAGGAGTTCAAAGCGGCGCGTTGCCCATCAGCCGGTTGGCGCGGGGGTTCCGCGTGAGCGATTATTTGCCCGACCTGGCCGGGTTTGTCGACGACCTCAGCCACCGGGCGTTCGTCGAGCAATTCGGCTCGACTTCCGACCGTCGCTTCCACGCGATGCGGGCCAAAATACGCGAGCGCATTTCCACCCTGCCCGCCTACGGCGGCGCTTCGGTCGGCGGTTTCTAGGCGAAAAGCGGCCTTCATTGCGGCGGCTGGGCCTTGAGGACGATCGGCTCGGAGCGAGACGGACCGCCGGCGACTCGCACTGCGTGCGTGCCGGCGAGATAAAAGTTGCCTTCGTCGTCCTGCGTCGTGCAGCCGTACAAACCAACGTCGGTCAGCCCCTGGGTCTCCGAAAGCGGCGCCACCGACGACCGCCGCTGGACCAGGTCGAAGACGACCCACTCGCAAGGCCGACCTTCGGCCGCACCCATCAGGTAGCGGCTGCCGGGATAGGCGAAGAGCGACGCCACGTAGTGCTGGCCGCCCGGATGGAACCAGCCCAGCGGTTGCACTTCGGCGGCGCCGCCGGCGCGCGGCACGATGCGATACAGATAGCCGACGTGGGTCACGAACACGATCGACCGGTCGTCCAACGCTTGCACGCCCACGATGCCGTGCGACAGCAAGTCGTCGCCGGGCAGATAGTGTACCAGCGGCGAGCGCGCCAGCTCGTGCAGGTCGGCATCGAGTTCCAGCAGCGAGGCCGCGACGGGAGAGCGCGGTCCTTCGTCGCGCGCCAGCCGCGGAACATAGACGTGGTCACGCTCGTCGCAGAAAAAGTTGCGCGAGATGTGACCGCCCAGGGCGCCGGTCCGCACCGACCGCTTCTTGCCGGTGTCGATGTTGTATTGATGGAGCACGTGGTCAAAATAGCCCAGGGCATAGACATGCCGACCGGCGGCGGCGACGGCGATCAACCCTTCGGGCGCGGCGAGCAAGTGTTCCCAGTGGTCGTCGTCGAGGCGCAGCCGCCAGAGGTGCGAGCCCCAGTCGGGCAGCCGGCTGCCGTCCTCCTTTTCGCCCGACTCGTCCATCGAGCTGAAATAGAGGTAGCCGGCGGCCTGGACGATTTTGGAATGGATCTTTTGCTGTGATTCGCCGGGCCGGTAAAGCCGGGCACGCTTCAGTTCGCTCAGCACATCGCCGCGGTCGATGACGTCGCCCGTCTCGGGGGTAAGCTCGAAGAGATGGGCGGAGGCATCCCTTCCCGGCCAGCAGGAAACTCCGAACCAGATATGCCCTCGATCGTCGCGGCCGGTGGCGCCCCAGATGGCCGACTCGCCGGGGACGTGCGGCAGTTCGATGCGTTGCAAGCGCGGCGCAGCCGCGGGATGCCGCGGGGCGGTGCGGCCTGGCGTGCGGGTATCGACTGGGGGAACTGCCGCGGCGCGTTTCCGGGAATTGCCGACCACGCGAGCAGGCGTCGGGCCCGGATCCAAGAGCGACGTACCGGCCCAAAGCGCCCCGCCGGTGGCCAGCAGTCCGCCCGCCAACAGAAAAGCGGTCCGCCATCGCCAGACAGCCGTTGCCGAAGGGCTTGCCAAGGCGGTGGTTGTGGAAAGTTCTCCCGACCGCGCGAATGACGCCCACAGACGGTTTCCCGATTCCTCGAACCGGGACGGGACACCCGTGCTGGTATGGACTGGCACGGGCCCAGGGAACCTACGGTCGTGATTTGCGGCAAAGTCGGGAACCGGCCTCGACGGCAGCATCAGCCAGCGCGTGACCGACGCTCCCGCGAGGGCGCCAAATGTGCCGAATAGGACCTCGGTAAAAGTCGCCGTGGTCTGGTCACGCCAGATTTCCGCGATCTCGATGCCGAATCTTAGCAGAAAGGCCAACGTCAAACAGCCCGACAATACGGCCAGGCGACGATGCTTCGGTCCGCCGGTCAGGCTAGCCACTTTTACACCCGCGGCCCCCAGCGGCGCGAACAGCAGCCAATCGCGCAACACTTGCGTGAGGGCATGGTATTCACTTTCCCAATAAAGACTCGCCAGAGGCACTCCGAAGAAACGGTGGCAGCGTCGGGCGATCCGCTGCGCGTCCTCGATGAGAGGAAACGGATAGATGTAGACGAAGGCGAGCAGCGCGGCATAGCCAGCGGCGGCGCAAAGCCAAAGCGCGGCCGAGCGACGACGCTCGGCGGCCGAAACCGGTCTCACAACCTCGCCGGCAAGCAAACGGTGTTGCCGCCACTTTGCTCCCGCCGCGACGCCCACCGCGGCACAGACGAGCTGTGTGGTGTCGGTGAAGCGGCTGTAAACGAACACCTGGGCCAGTTTAATGCCCGCCGCCAGCCCCATGCCCAGCAACCAGCCGCGCCCGAGCGAGCGCCAGGGCCGTTCAGGGGCACTGAAAATCCGGACCATGAACATGCCCACGGGCACGTAAATCAGTACGTCCGAAATAAGGCTGATGCAATCGTCGGCATTCAACGGATGCCGGGCAAACGGGACGGCGATCAATTTCCCTTCGTCGTATTTCTGCCGGAGCTCGTTCGGGTTGATCGTTACGTCGAGCGGAAACAGCGAATAGAGGCACAAGCCGGCGACGTAGGCCTGCAACAACCCATCGAGACGTTCGCGCGGCGACGTCCGCGCCGATAATGAGCGCAGCCACGCCGTGACGCCGCGGCCGATCAGGCTCCAGAGCGCAACTCCTACGATCGAGCCGATCGATTCGGCGACGATGTCGTTTTGCGACACGGTGCGTGGCGGAAACCAGGTCTGCGTGAACTCCAACGCCACGCTCAATGCGACGCAGGAGGCGGCGACCAGGACCGCCGCCGCGGTGCTGCCCAGAATGCTGCGACGATCGCAGGTCAAGGCCGCCAGCCCGCAATAGCCGATGGGCACAAACAACAAAATGTTCGCCACCCAGTCGGCGCGCGAGGCGACGCTCAGGTGCAGATAGGGAATGTCTCGAAACCGCGACCAGGCTTCCGCCCAGGAGAGAGCGTGAAAATCAAGCGGCACCAGCGATCCATAAATCGCGAAGGCGACAAATCCCAAGAGAAACATCGCGTAGTGGCCTCGCCGTGGAGAGGCCAGCCGGATTGCGGACCGCTGGCGAACCATGTCACCGGCCTTCCGAGGCTGGGGCCCTGCGGAGGCCGTCGCGCCTCCGCCGATCCAGTCTGATCGGCGGGTCGCGCAGCTCATTCCCCATCCCAGAAAAAACGTCGCTCCAAGCTGCACCGCCAGAAAGCGAATGACAAGCGATAGCAAGGACAAGTGATGGCTGCGGTCCGGGCCAAGCAGGAACTGAATCGCCGAAAACTTCGTATCGTACTTGTCCAATTCCGGTGTGGTGGCCGCCACCAACAACCACCAGCCGCACGCGTACGCCAAGCTCAATACGAGCAACAACGTTGCCAGCGAGCGTACTCGGTTTCCCCGCCGGGCGGCCGTCTTGGCCGCCTCGGCCGCGGAGAAACCGAAACATGCGAGACAGGCGAACAGGGCGATGCCCGCGACGGCGTTACCGTCTCCGCGCAGCAATTCCACGATGTTGTCGGTACACGCAGCCAGCACGACGACGCTGTACGAAACGAAAGCCATCGCGCCGACGACCAGCAGACCGGCCCACGACCGTCGCCACTGCGCTGCCAAGGCGACGCGCGCGCCAAGCGTCAGGCCAGACACCACGCCGGCGTAAAGGCCGGCGAACCTGCCGCGCATCTCCCACTCGTAGCCAATATCTAAAACCGGCGAGCCGACGATGTCGTGTAGCGACTCAAGCGGAATGGTCGATCGCAGCAGGGCGTACATTGCGGCAGAGGCCGCAACGAGCAGCAGTGGAAACCGCCAGACAAAGCCGAGCGGACGCTGCCGCCATTGGCGGGCGAAATACATCGCCAGCCAACCCGTGGCGATCAACGACGCCGCGATTGCCAGAGGCGTCAAGGGGGTTGCTGCAAACAGCTCGCGAACGTTATACGGAAGCGAGGCGACTTGCAGCGACAAGACCTCCGCAGTTGCCAACAATCCGGTCCCAATCCCAAATCGCCCGACAGCACGGAGCGCATCAATTCCCCTGATTGCGCCCGCCAGGAGAGCTATCCCGGCGACAAACAGGCAACCCAGCGCCAGCGAGCACGCCACGCCGTTTTCCCACCACACCGCGGAGAACACGCGGCTTCGTCCACCGCGGTCAGTCGCGGGCTCGTCTCCCGCACGGGCGCGACGCGACGCCGCCGAGGCCCCACTTTCGGCCCGCACGCGCACCGGGTTGGTGTAAAACATCAGATCGTGGCTGCCGCCGCGGCCACGCAACACGAATCCGCCGTCAGGCACGTCGAGGGTCGCGGTCAGCGCCGCGCCGTCCCGCGCGGGCGCCTGCTCGGCCACAACCTCGGCGCCCGTTTGCGTGACGGCAATCAGTTCCACCAGGTCGATTCGGTTGGCCCGGCCGCTCCAGTCTTTGTCCGGCAGTTGGCAGCGCAGCGTCACGGTGACTTGCGTGCCGGTCGGCACTTCGATCGACTCTCCGGCCACGGCCGCGCGAGGCAGGCCCTCGGCTTCCACCGACAGCTCGACCTCGCGCACGATATGCCCGTGGACTCCGAAAAAGGATCCCGCGCGCAACGCCCGCAGAGCGCCTTGCGGCGTTCGGTCGGGGGCGTAGAGCCAGGTTTCTGAGAACTGACCCGGCCAGTAATCGCCGAGACCATCGGCGGCCTCGTCGTGAAAGTCGGAAGGGGCATAGGCCGCCCAGACGTCGATGCCCTTTTCCAACAGCGTGTCCCAGGCGTCGCCGACGTTGGCCACCGTGGGATCCCAGCGGCGCACGGTCTTCAATCGCGATTTGTAAGCGCCGTTCGGGTTCATACCCTGATGGCCGGGAGCGCCGGACAGGCCGACCAGGATATCGTTGACTGCCCGCCAGCGGCGAACGTCGCCCAGGATTTGGTTACCCGATTCGCGCTTGCGGCCCGGATGCTCGTAGACGGCGACCGGCTGCACGCCGTCGTCGGCAGCCTGCGAAGCCAGCCACTCCAGGGCCTCGTCGGCCAAAGCCGCGTCGTGTTGTTCTCGCCCCAGGTCGTCGAAGCGGGCTTTGAAGTCGGCGAGCGTCAGGCCCTGGGCCGGTCCGGGCGGAACGAGTACCACCACGTGCTCGTCGCCGCCGTAGGGCGGAATGTTCCATTCCAGCCCGGCCAGCAGCACCAAGTCCGGGTGCTGACGGCGGGCCTCGTTAATCGCCTCGATATACTCGTGCGTGCCGGCGGCCAGATCGCGGTCGGCATGGTCTGTGATGGCCAGCACGTCGCAGCCATAGCGGGCGGCCTGGTCGGCGACTTCGGCGACGGTGTGCGCGCCGTCGGAGAACTTCGTGTGCGTGTGCGTATCGGCCTTGAGCCACACTCCCCGGCCGGCCCACTCGATCTGCCGGCCGAATTTTGCCCCCGCGGCGTCGATCGACAGACGTCCGCACCCCGCCGACGCCAGCATGGCGGCGAGCGAGAGGAGCGCGGCGGTTATGGCACGGTTAATATTCACGTGAGTCGTTGGAGGATGGCCTTCCCAGGCCGTCCCGTCTGGCACATTGCGTTTTGGAGATACGACCGGTGTTCCGTTTTCACGCCCGTCGAATCCTCTCTCGGCCTTGCCGCACGTTCTTGGTCGCATTGCGCGTGTCGATCACCAACGGCGAATGCCGCACGATGAACTCATAGTCATAGGCCGAATGGTTCGTGGCGATCAGCACGCAGTCCTGGCCGGCCAAGAAATCGGCGCTTAAGTTCGAGCTTTGCATGGGCGGCAATCGGTGATGGCGCATGCCCGGCAGCTCCGGCACGTGCGGGTCGTTGTAGCTCAGCACCGCGCCCCGCGCCAGCAGCAGCTCCAACAGAACGAAGGAGGGACTTTCGCGCGGATCGTCGACGTCCTTCTTATATGCCACGCCCAGCACGCAGACCTTGCTCCCGTTCACCGGCTTGCCGTGCTCATTGAGCGCTTCGGTCAAGCGGTCGATGACGTAGTTCGGCATGTGCGTGTTGATCTCGCCGGCCAGCTCGATGAACCGCGTGGGCAACCCCTGTTTGCGGGCCAGCCAGCTTAGATAGAACGGGTCGATCGGAATGCAATGCCCTCCCAGGCCCGGTCCGGGATAAAACGGCTGGAAGCCAAACGGTTTCGTGGCCGCCGCGTCGATCACCTCCCAAACATCGACGCCCATCCGGTCGTAGAGCATCTTCAGTTCGTTGACCAAGGCGATGTTCACGGCCCGGTAGGTGTTTTCCAGAATCTTGCAGGCCTCGGCCACTTCGCAGCTCGAAACGGGCACGACCTCCACAACCGCCTGAGCGTACAGCACTTGTGCCAGCCGGCCACTGGACGGGTCGATGCCTCCGACCACTTTGGGAATCACGCCGGCCGTGTAGTCGACATTGCCCGGATCCTCGCGCTCCGGACTGTACGCCAGATAAAAGTCGCGGCCGGCCCGCAAGCCGCCGGCTTCGAGAATCGGCAGCACCACGTCGCGCGTGGTGCCGGGGTAGGTTGTGCTTTCCAGCACGACCAACTGGCCCGGCCGCAGCACCGCGGCGATCTGTCGGGCCGTGCTTTCGATATAGGTCAGATCGGGATCGCGGCTGTCCGTCAAGGGCGTGGGGACGCAAATCAGCACGGCGTCGGCCTCCGACAGGCGACGCATGTCGGTCGTCGGCTGAAACGCCTTTTCAACGATGCACCGCGCGATCCAGTCGCTCTCGATGTGGCGGATGTAGCTCTCTCCCGCCAACAGCCGGTCGACTTTGGCCTGGTCGACGTCGAAACCGATCGTCGAATAGCCGGCGGCCACGAACGTCCGGATGAGCGGCAAGCCGACGTAGCCCAGGCCGATCACACCGATGCGGGCCGTCCTTTTGTGGAGCGCGTCTTCGAGTTGTTCGAGTGAGTTCAACGGGGGACTCCTTAGGGGATTCCTCGCACGATCACCGGACCGATAAGTCGCGTCAGTCCGAGGGGTAAACGCTGCCAAACTCGTATAAAATGTCGATAGCGCGAGTTTTCGGGCCGCATGTCACCCACGGTGCCGCGACGTACATAATACTGCCAGACGGCCGGGTGCGGCTCGGCGCCCCACTGTTTCTTGAAACGAAAGGTATTGCTGTCGGCCGTGCTGCGGCCGAAGTCGAACGTCTGCTGCCCGCGTTCGATGGCCCGCTCGAGCAAGTGCCAATACATCAGCATGTTGGCGTTGGTCGCGCTGAATTGCCGCAACGAGCTGGCGCTGGGCACCTCGGTGATACCTTGCCCGTGGACCAACAAGGCGGCCGCGACCGCCCGCCCGCCTTGCCGCACGACGCAAAACTCAGCTTGCTGGGGCAACCGCTCGACAATGGCCCCAAACAATCGTCGACTGTAGACCGGCGTGCCCAGGTCTCGCATGTTGCGGCTGAACACGTCGTAGAAATCGGCCAGTAACTCTTCGCGGCCCCAAAGGACTGTTAAGTTGTGCTCGCGGCCCTTGCGCACCTGGTTGCGGACCTTGGCCTTGAGCTGGTTCCACAAGGCGTCGACCGTGTCGGGCAAGGAAAGCCGCATGTGGAGTTTGCTGGTGACTTCGTGGGCCAGGGCAGGATGCTCGTGGCGCCGCTCGTGTCGCAGCTCCAGGTAACGCACATCCAGTTCATCGGCCAGTTCGACGGCCCGATCGATGAGTCGCGCGGCCACCGTTTCGTTTTCGGCGACGACGCCTCCCGAATTCAGGTAAGGCAGGCTGACCAAGAACCGGCCGAACAAACGACTGCTGACCAGCGCCAACGGCAGATAGCCGGCGAGTCCCGCGTCGTTTTTCGCACACAGGCAATAGCTCTGGTGCCCTAACGCGTCGCGCAAGATCGTGGGCCAGGCCGGCCACCGGCAGGGCCCGAACGGGCCGCCAGCCTGGGCTGCCAACAAAGGCAACAAGACTTCGGCCGGCGGCGTCCCTGCGACGACCTCGATATCCGGTCTCGATAAAATCGTGGCGGCGGTCACGTCGTTGCCAGCGGTTCGCATGAGGAAACGGCGGGATGTTTGTTGACGATCGGCGACCGGCGGCATGTTGCTATCCCGCGCGGGCGGTCCGCCTGGCGCTCACATCGCCGAGAAACTGACGAAGCTGCTCAGCCCGATGGTTCCAGTCGTCCGCGGCCACCGCCTGCCGTCTCGCCGCCGACAGCTCGCCCGACTCCAGCAGCGCCTCTCGCACCAGTTGGAGAAACGACGAACGGTCCGCGGCCACACGCACGTGCGGCTCCAGCAATCTCGCTTCGGGCACATCGACCGACACGGTCGGCTTGCCCGACGCCAAACACTCTCTCAGTTTGAGCGGGCTGCTTTGGCGGATCATCGGGTCGTCGACGTAGGGAAGCAAAAGCACGTCCAACGCGGCCAGCCAACGTGGCAAGTCCTGGTAGGGCCGCGGTCCCACGAAATGCACATTCGGCAGCTTGCGGAATGCCTCCGGACAGTAATCGACTCGCCCGATCATGACGAGGCTGGCGTCGCCGTTCATCTTGGCGACACGCGCCAGCAATTCGAAATCCAGCTTCTCGTAGATCAGCCCAAAAAATCCGATTTTCTTGCCTGGCAGAGCCGCCAGTTCCGGTGGGGCCGGTCCTGTCTGCGGCGTCGAGGCGAAGTGGCTGACGTCGACGCCGTGCGGAAGATAGTGGCACGACACCTTGCGGCTGAGCCGCGCCACCAAGGCGTGCGACACGCCCAACACGAGGTCCGCTTCGCGGCTGAGTTCATCTTCCGCCCGCTCGATCGCCTCGCGCTGGGCGGCCGGCCAATGAGCGTAATCATCGGTGCAATAATAGACCAGCGCCTGCCGCGGGAAATCGCGAACGTACCAGTGGACGTAAGGCAGCGTGGTGAGAACGATCGGGGCCGGCAGATCGAGCTTCTTGAAGATCGCCTCCAACTTCCGCGTGACCAGCCACTCATTCGTAAGCTGTCCCACGCGGCCGCGCGTCATTGGCAGCATCGGTAAATCGACGACCCACATTCGCTCGGAGACCTGAGCCAGCCCCCGCCGCCAATTGCACAGCTTCTCGAAGCTGCGGCGAAGCGTGAGGGCATCAGCCTTCAAGCGGCGCGTGCCGATGCTATTGGCCCAGACCACGTCGCGGTCGCCGGCCAACCGCGCGACGAGGTGCTGGCAGCTCGAAGGGTGCCGCCCCCAATCGTCGGCAAAGACGAGCAGCGGCGGATGTTTTCGGACACCGTTAAGCAACGATCAACTCCTCATATAAATCCGCGTAGGCGGCGATCATCCACTCCTCGGAGAATCGCTCGAACGCCCGACGCCTTCCGGCTGTTGACAACCGCCCGCGCAGCGCGGGATCGCCTGCCAATCGAAGCACCGCCGCCGCCAACGCTTCATCGTCGCCCGCCGCTGCCAGCAGACCCGTCTGGTTCGCTTCCACGACCTCCGGCACGCCGCCCACGTCGGTCGAAACCACGGGCAAGCCCGCCGCCATCGCCTCGATCAAGGTGAGCGGAATCCCCTCGCTCACACTGGTCAGCCACAACAGGTCCGACGCGCCCAATAAGCGCGGCACGTCTTTCCGCAAGCCAGCCAGCCGGACGTAACCGCCGAGCTTTCTCTTGGCGATCTCCGCTTCGATCGACTGCCGCTCGGATCCCTCGCCGACGATCAACAGCCGCGCCTCGGGCCGACCGTCATGCACTCGTTCAAACGCTCGAATGGCCGTCAGATGGTCTTTCAGCGCATCGAGCCGCGCCACCTGCACGATGACCAGATTATCGCCGGTCCAGTCGAATTCGCGGCGAACGTTCAGGCGCTGCCCGGCCGCCGGTTCCTCGTAGGCAGCCAGATCGATGCCGTTGTAAATCACTCCCACGCGATCGCTCTTCAGGCCCTCGTTGGCGATCAGCGCCCGCCGCACCGCCTGGCCGACGCCCATCACTCGGTCTCGACGGCCGACGAGTAGGCGGTTGGCCAGCACCCGCTTGCGCCGCCGATAATCAGGGAACATCCGGCCATGCTCGGTGAAGATCACGCCTTGGCGGCGGTGCAGCCAGCGAGCGGTGGCGGCATAAAAAAACGGGGTGTATTGGTGAGCGTGTAAAACGCCGACTTCCTCTTGCCGCAGCAACCGCGCCAATCGCCGCATGCAGCGCCAGTCGACGCCGGGTCGGCGCTCCAATACATGCACCGTAAAGCCTTCCGACCGCAACTCCTGGCCCAGCGTGCCAAGTTCGTCGAGACAGAAGAAAACGAAGCGAAATCGCCCCTGCAGCCGCCGCGCGATACGGGCGGCCAACACTTCGCCCCCGCCCATCGTCAGGCTCAGCAAAAGCTGGCCCACGGTCCGCAGCGCAGGCGTCTCGCCTGCGCGTTCTCGCAGCGCAGGCGTCTCGCCTGCGTCCAACAGGCCTGACGCCCGCGTCGCTTCAATCGGTGCTTTCGTGCCTAAGCTCATCGTTTACACACTCGCACTTGGCGTCGCCGCCATCGCATTTTCATCCGCGCCGGCGTCGCCGTCGACAAACTGTCGCTGCCCCATTTCATAGATCATCATCGCCATCAGCAGATAGGTATGGTTGCGGCCGGCATCCTGATGAGCGCCGACGACGTTGCGTACCGTGTCAGGGCAAAACACTCCTCGATCCAAGCAGCGGTCGTCCAGCAACAAGTCGCGGACCAGCCCCTTTAGTTCGCGGCGCAACCACAAACCCAGCCGCTCGTAGGGCTGATAGCCTTTGACGCCCAGCTTGCCCAGCGCGCGAAGCTTAAACGTGGCTGCTTTCCGCCAGAGCGGCCCGGCGCCCATCCGCGTGCCCGTGTTCGCGTTGACGACCTTGAGAAACTCAGGCCGCCGGCGCCGCAGAATATAGGTCTGAATCGCATCGCCCACCTTCAACTCCGGAGGGGCCGCCATCAACAGCGGCGTCAGCCCGGCATCGAGGAACGGCACCCGCGTTTCGACCACCGACTCGAACATGGCCAGCGAGGCCGCCGTCTCGCGCCGCAGCCGTTGCGACACGAACAACTGCCAAATGCGTTGCAATTGCGGTTCCACGCCGGCCGACTCGGCCAGGCATTCCCACAGCGACTCACGGGCAAGCTCTTCGAACTCGCGGCGCGAAGTGCCAACCAACAACGGCCCGGCCACGTCATCAAGCATGTACGCCGAAAGATGACCGTACAGCCAGCCTTGCAATTGCTGTTCGGTGTGAATGGTCCAGGCCGCCGCGTCGAGCGAGAAGTTGTAAGCCTTGTCCATGTGCATCAGCTCGCCGGCGTGCCCGCGCAACAGCACGTCGATGCCCAGCTCGCGATACAACGGCAACGTCGGCAGCACGATGCACTGGTCGATGTAATGACCGTCGGTGAGATGTACCATCGTGCGCAGATGCTCCTCGAACCGCGACAAGAAACGGTCGTTGAGCACGTAGCGATGGTGTTCGCAGCCCACCAGCCGGGCCATCTGGGCGGCCGAAGCGTGGTCGAGGCTCCCGTCCACGCCCAGGCTCACCGACTTGACCTTGACTTGGGAATGGTCGATCAGGGCCAGGATGGTGCGGGCGTCGAGGCCGCCCGACAAGGCGATTCCCAGCTTTCCCTCACCGGACACACGCCGCGTCACCGCCCGCGCAAACTGCCCGTCGATGCGATCGAGCCACTCCTGCCGGCCATAAGTCTCGTTCGTGGCCCACTCGCTCAGCCGCCAATAGCGATCGACTTCGAGCGCGTCGGTCGCCGCGTCATAAGAGAGGACTCCTCCCGGCGGCAAAAGGCGGATGCCTTCCAGCAAGGTGTCTTCGCCCAGCAATTGCCCGAACGTGAAGAGTTGCGCCAGCCCGCGGACGTTCCTCTCACGGACGACGTCGGGCTCGGCGAGCAACGCCTTGATTTCGCTGGCGAAGAGCAGCTTGCCGGGCACGTGCGCATAATACAGCGGCTTCATGCCGAAACGATCGTTCACCAGCACCAGCCGCTCGCCGTGGGCGTCCCATATCGCCGCGGCAAACTTGCCGTCCAGCCGGCGGCAGAACGCCGCACCCTCCTGCTGGTAACCGTGGAGGAGCAGTTCGGCGTGGCTGTCGCTTTGGAAGCGATGCCCCGCGTTCGTCAACTCGGCGCGTTGTTCCGCCTCGTGAAACAATTCTCCCGCCAGCACGCCCAGCCGCGTGCCGTCTTCGTCGAAAGCGGGCTGGGGCTCCGTTTGCACGGCGCCCAGCGAAATCCGCCCCAGCCCCACGCTGCCCGACCGCGTCAGGTGCGTCTCCCGCCGATACCACGGATGGTGCGTCATTCGCCGCGCCATTTCCGCCAACAGTTCGGCGTGGTCGGCGCTGGTTTGAGAAGCGAAGCCAAAAATACCGGGCATAAAGTCTTTGTCCCTTCCGAGTCTCAGAATCAGTCGTTCCGCGCGGTGTCGCCGAGCGGACCGCGGTAGCGGTAGATGGTGATCGTTCGATCGCGCGGCCCCGTGTGCGCCGCGAAGCTCGCCTCGCGGTCGCAAGACGACTCAAGCCAGGCGCGAAACGTCGGCGTCGCGTGCCCCGCCTCAATCACGTACCATTGCTCGCGTTCTGGGCGGCCGCTGGGCGATCCGTCGGGCAACATCTCCACCAATTTATCGCCCATGGTCGCCCCTGGCGCGGTCCCCAGATAAAATGCCACCACGCCCGGCACATTCGCATACACCGCCGGGTTGGCCGACGACGCCGGATCGACCCCAGCCGTCGTGCGCACGTACTCCGCGGCATCGCGCCATCGTGGGCGGTCGCCGTACATCGCCGTGTAGTAGGCGCCAAGATTCACCGCGGCATAGAGCGCGCAGACCAGCCCCAACGCCGCCACCGCCTTGCCGCGCCCGCGCTCCGCCAGCGACGCCAGTGCCACACCCGCCAACGCCACGACACCGAACAGCACGACGATCGCGTAATACCAGGTGACGTTTACCAGGTTCAACTGCGCGATCACCGCCAGCTCGGCAACGGGCACCCAAGCGCAACAGGCCAGCAACATCAACGTGCGCCGCGGCAAGTGTCCAGCCACCAACGGCGCCAGGGCCGCCAACGCCAGCGTGGGAAGCCCGGCGTAGGCCGCCAGCGTCACCATCACGTGCAACGGGTTTCGGGCAGACGGCATCGTCATCGTGCTCAGCAAAGCTTTGGCGTCGAGCATGCTCTTGGCAAAGGCAACCATCAGAATCGCCAGCGGAATCCCAAACGCCGCATAGTCCCTCAATCGGTAGGGAACGCCCTCTGTGGCGTTCCGCATGCAGCCCTCCGTGGCGTTCCGCGCGGATTGGTCGCGCGTCGGACGTCTCACGAATTCCGCCAGACGCGGCCAGCAGCCGGCCAGCAGCAGATACCCCACGAACACCGGCACCAGCAACACGGCCGAAAAATGGGTCCACAGTGCCAGCCCGAACGCCGCGTTCGAGGCCAGCAGCAGCCACGGCTTTCGCCGCTCGAATCCCTGGTAAAACCAATACAGGCTCAGCACCTCGAGCACCAGCAACAGTCCGAAATAACGGACCGACTGCGACCAGAACAGGTGCCCCAAGTTCACGGTCAACAACAAGGCCGCCCACAGCCCGGCAGAGCGCGACACCAACCGCCGGCAGACCTCATACGTCACGCCCACTCCCACCACGCCGATTGCCGCCGCCAGCGCGCGGCCCGCCGACACCGATAAGCCCGTCACCTGAAACCACTCCCGCAGCATCACGAAGAAGACCGGGAAAAACCGCGGAAACGGCCGGGCGATGTTCTGCGAAAAATAGATCGTCGTCTCCTCGTCTTCCCACAGGCTCCATTCGCCCAGCTTCCACGCGCGCAGCGCCACCGCCAGCCCCATGACGAGCCACGGCATCCACGCTGATTGCCAGAGTCGCTTCATTGCACCGTCTGAAGTCAAGCGGCCGATTCCTTGGACAGAGCATCCGCCATCGGCAGCAGGGCTTCGTCCCCTTGCAGGTCCGAGGCCGGCGCGGCGGTCCGCTCGAGGTCGTGACGCACCAAACGCTTCGCCACGCGCTTCGCCTCGTCGAAAATCTCGTCGACGTCTTTGTGGGCGAATTGGGCGTGCCGGCCGACGTGAAAGATGCCGGGGTGATCGCTGAAAAAGTCTTCCACCCGCGCCATCTGCTCTTCATACGCCAGGTCATAAACCGGGTAGGCCTGCTTGATGTCGATGAGCTTGTGGTCGAGCACCTCGCTCGGCTTGAGCAGCCCTCCCAGCGACAGCTCTTCCACAATCCGCTCCAGCGACCAGTTTTGCACCTCGGTCGTCTCGCAGCAGACCACCGTCTTGTCGGCCGGCACGTCGCCCGAGGCGAAGTTCTTGAACTCCGCCACGCGGTTGATGATGTAATCGCCGTCGGCGAAATAGAACCAGTGGCTGTCGCTCAGCCGCGGCTTGTCGACCAACAAGTAGGTCAGCCGCGCGGGGCGAAACCGCAACGACGTTTCCAGTCCCATCAGTTTCGCGAAGTAAGAGATGGGCAGCGACGAAACGACGTAATCGTACTCTTCGACCACCCTCGATCCGTTTTCGTCGAACTCGCAACGGTATCCGCCGGCGCCGTTCGGGGCGATGCTCTTCAGCCGCGAGTTGAGCCGCACGAACGGCTCCACGTCGCGGTGCAGCCGTTCGCAAATCGCCCCGTATCCGTACTGCTTCGGGTAATAGAAATAGCGGAAATAGAGCTTCGAGTTCCGCCGCAGCATGTCTTTAAGGCCGCCCACGCGCAGCTTGCGGTGCCCCCAAGACGCCGAAATCTGCGTCGCCGGAATACCGAACAGCTTCTCCGAATAAGGCTTGAAGAACATCTTGTTCAGACCGCTGCCGAACTTGCTGAGCACCATGTGCTCGAAGTTTTCTTCGGACAGCTTCTTGTGAAACAGGTAGGTCCAAACGATGTGCGCGCTGCGGAAGGGGAAGAACTTCAACACCATTTCGGCGGCGTTGACGGGATCTTGAATCCAGCGGCCCTGGATGCGAATGCGGCTGCGGCGCCGTATTTTTTCGCAGGGCACCAGTTCCAAGAGCTCCTCGAGCAACTCCTGGTCGTTGGTGTAGAGGCGGTGCGGCGCCAGGTCGCAATCGAAGCCGTGCCACTTGAAGCTCCGCGCCAGGCCGCCCGTGAAATCGGCGGCCTCGTGAATTTGGATGTCGTCGAACTCGCGGCGCAGGAAGTATGCGGCGCTCAAACCGGCGACGCCGCCGCCCAATATGCCGACTCTCATTGGAAGTTGCCTTTCTTAGGTGAGAAAACAAATCGCGCCATGCGATGAGAGATGGAAGAGATGGGAAGACGTTCTTCCCAGCTCTCAGTCCGTTGCCGAGGCCGTCGCCCCGACCGTCGTCGGCGAGGCCTTGGACCGTTGGTCTTGCTTCGCAAGTTGTGGAAGGTCGACCTTGAAGATCGTGATGTCCTCGTTCGAATACACCTTACCCAGCCAGCGGCGATCGGAGGGATCGAAGCCGCCCTGACCCCGGTCTTCCTTGCCCCAAAGAACGTAGCGCACTCCCAGCCGCTCCACGACCTGGCGGCGGCGGTCGTCCGACGTGCCGCCCTGAAAGAATTCGCGGACAATCTTGTTCTTCGCCGGGTGGTCCACAGTCACATACTTGTAACCGGTGACACAACAATTATGAGCGTAGTGCGGTAGCCGCATGTCGTGGCTGTAGGAAGCCATCACGATTTCACGCGGCTGGCTGTGCTGTCCGAGCCATTCGTAGGCGTCGTGACTGCCGCGCGCAATGAAGGGCACGCCCTTCTTCAGTTCGATCATGGTATGAGTCAAGAGTGCCGCGGAGGTCAGCGAGTTAAGCAGAAGAAAAAGGCCCACCCCGCACACGGCCCACGCCGAGCGGCTCATCGCCGCCACGATCGGCCGTTCCCAACCAAAGGTGCCCAAAATGGCCGCCGGCACGACGAGCTCGGAGATGAACTGTCCGGAGAACAAAAACAACGGATACGAGTAAAACAGGGCGAACCCGCACGCGACGGCGCACGCCAGCGTAATCTCGCCTTCGGACTTGTCTCGAAAGTTGCCAAGCCGATGAAGATTGCCAGCCATGAAGGCCGCGCAAAAGCCCATGCTCAACATCAACGAGATCGCCGGAGTCGGCTGCAAAACCCCTTGATTGCCCCACCAGCGGAACACCGGGTGCATTTTGAAGAGCCAGACATAGTAGAGCATCAGCGGCAGCCCGACGGCGACGATCGACGCCCGATACGCCGCCAGCCGTCCGCCGCCCGCTCGCCGGCATAAGCTGAGAATCAAAGTGTAAAGACAGACGATGCACCACAGGTACAACATGTCGTAGGGCCGCACGCAACCCACGGTGGTACAGGCCAGTCCCGTCCACAGGTAATCGGGCAAACGCTGCGTCCGCTCCGCTCGCAAGAAAAGACACAGCGTCAACAGCGTCAGTCCGCTGGTCAGCAGCGTGTGCGGATGAAGCAGGATGGAAAAGAAGGGGTGCAATAAGTAGTGGGTGTCGGCGAGATAGAGCCGGTCGATTCCGGGGATGGGAAACGTCTCCAGCCAGCCGAATCCGCCGCCCAGCGTAATCATGACGACTACCAGCACGCGCCCGACGAACGACTGAAAAAAATGCGAACAGAGCCAGTACAAGCAGGCCACATACAACAGCGTAGACAGTGCCGCGACGACCATGTAGGCATAGTCGACCGACAAACCGGTCGCGGCGGCCAGCTTTCCGGTAAGCAGAAATTCGAGGTTGAAAAACACGTTCGCGTGTGGTTCGGGCGTGAACTGATTGTGGAACAGCCATTGTCCTTCCGCGGCTTGCCGCGCGAAGGAAAGATAGAAATCGAAATCGCCGTCAAGCACGAGATTGTGGGTGAACCAACGCCGGCTGTCGCTCATGGCATGCCCCACCGCGCACGGCAGCGCGCCGACGGCGGCCAGCACCAGTCCGAAACAAAGCGAAAAAGCCACGCCCTTCAATCTTGGATTTCGATTTTGGATTTTGGATTCACATCGGGCCCCTCTTGCGGAGCAAGAGGACTACGATCGTCTCCTGAACCCCGAACCCCGAACCCTGAACCCTACCTTACAGCCACCGCTCGGCCCACTTGGCCAGCGTGAGCATGCTCCACAGCGCGCCGCCGTGCCGGCCGACCTTCGCCAGGTGTGACCGATACAACCGGCCCACGGCCTGCTGATCGACAAGTTCCGCCACGCGCGCCCCCGGTGCGAGCACGCTCGCCTGAAACATGTCTCGCAGCGGCCCGCGCAGCCAGGCATCGACCGGAATTTCGAAGCCGTGCTTGGCCCGCCACACGGCGTCGTGCGGCAGGCGGTCGGCGAACGCCTGTTTCATGATCCACTTCGTTTCGCCGCCGCGCACCTTCAGCCGCGAGGGGATGGTCGCCGCCAGCTCCAGCAATTCGTGATCGACCAAGGGCGGACGCACTTCCAGTCCGTGGGCCATGCTTGCCCGATCGACCTTCGTCAAAAAGTCGTCCGTCAGCAGCACCGCCGTATCCGCCGCCAGCATGCCCGCCAGAACGTCGGGATTTTGGATTTTGGATTTTGAACCCTGGACCCGCCCAAACGCCTCCCGAATCAGCTCCTCCGGCCTGTGCCCGTTCAGCTCCGCGGCCATGTCGGCCGACAACAGCCTTCTGCGTTCGGGCATCCGGCAGAGCATCAGCGTATTGGCATACGCCGCGTCGGCCTCCAGCGCCAGGTTGGTCAGCCGCGTCTTGGCCCGCAGCGGACGCGGCAGCCAGTCGGCCTTCGGCCAGACGCTGGCCAGGGGCCCGATCGCCCCGCGCCGCAGCCAGCCGGGCAACAGGGCCCGTGCCGCCGCCTCATGCAGATCGTGGGCATATCGGGCATATCCGCCGAACGCCTCGTCGCCGCCGTCGCCCGACAGCACCACCTTGACGTGCCGCCGCGCCAGCCTCGACACCAAAAACGTGGGCACGGCCGACGAATCGGCGAACGGCTCATCGAAATAAAACGCCAGCTCCTCGACCAGCTCGGCGGCATCCGGCGTGACGATCTCTTCGGTATGCCGCGTGCGGTACTGTTGGGCCACTTGTCGGGCGAACGGCAATTCGCTGAACCCCGCCTCATGAAAGCCCATGGAAAAAGTGGCTAGTGGTTGGTGGTTGGGGGTTAGTTGGGAGGACGGCCTTCCCAGGCCGTCCAGGGATTTTGGATTTTGGATTTTGGATTTTGGATTCTCGCTACCCAGGGTTTCACCCTGGGCTATCGAATCACGCACCTTCGGTGCTACAGCCTCACTCACTACCACGCTCGAATCCAATCCGCCGCTCAAAAACGCTCCCACGGGCACGTCGGCAATCAAATGCCTCTCGACCGTCTCGGCCGCCTTGGCCCGAATTCGCTCTTGCCACTCGCCCGCGCTGGGCCGCTCGTCGGCCTCGAACCGCAAATTCCAGTACCGCTCGCTCCGCGCCTCCCACCCGCCGGCCGACACCACCATCACGTGCGCCGCCGGCAGCTTCTCGATCCGCCTGAAGATCGACCGGCCGCCGGGCACGCAACCCAGCGCCAAATAATCTTCCAACGCCTCGGCATCGACCCGCCGCTCGACCTGCGGATGGGCCAGGATCGCCTTCAGCTCCGAGCCGAACAGCAGCTTCTCGCCGTCGCGATAGACATACAGCGGCTTGATGCCCACGCGATCGCGGGCCAGCACCAGCCTTCGCTGGCGGCAGTCCCACAACGCGAAGGCGAACATGCCCCGCAGTTTCTCCACCAGTGCCGGGCCGCATTCTTCATAGAGATGCACGAGCACCTCGGTATCGCTCGACGTTCGCAGCGTATGCCCGCGTGCCAGCAGCCCCTCGCGCAGCTCGCGATAGTTATAAATCTCGCCGTTGAACACGACCTGCACCGAGCCGTCTTCATTGCCCAGCGGCTGCGCCCCGCCCGCCAGGTCGATGATCGACAGCCGCCGATGCGCCAGCCCGACGGCGGGGGCTGTCCAAAACCCTTCGGCATCCGGCCCGCGATGCGCGATGGCGTCGGCCATGCCCTCGAGCGCGCCGCGCTCGACCGGCCTGGCGGCTTCGCGATACAGGATTCCCGCTATTCCGCACATTGGGGAGGGTTCAGGGTTCGGGGTTCAGGGTTCAGGAACGGAGGATGGCCTTCCCAGGCCGTCCAGAGGTTTTCGATTGTCGATTTTGGATTTTGGATTGGCGGTTGCCTCTGTAGGGAACGGGGCGCCCTCTGGGCCCTGTGGCGTTCCGCCAACCCGGTATCACGGTGCGCACATTGCATGTCGCGGAACGCCACAGGGCCCAGAGGGCGCCCCGTTCCCTACAGAGGCGTGCGCCCCAGGAGCTCGTCATAAATCGCCCGAATCTTCTCCATGCGGACGGCGAAACTATACCTCGTCTCCACCGTCGTCCGCGCGGCGCTCGCCAACCGGGCTCTCAGTAGCCCGCTTGCTCCGCAAGCGGAGGCCGGGGCTGGAAAAGGGGACGGGTACATTTTGCCGGAACGGCCCGAAGGGTGCTTCGCACAAAATGTACCCGTCGCCTTTTCCAGCCCCTCCACCCCCAGCAGCGTCGCCAGTGCCCGTGCCAGACCGTCCACGTCGCCCGGCTCGACCAGCAGCCCATTCACGCCGTCTTCGATCATTCTCGGTACGCCCGCGATGCGGGTGGCGACCACGGGCACTTCCATCGCCATCGCTTCCAGCACCACGTTGGGGCTCGCTTCCGTGATGCTGCTGAGGGCGAAAACATCCATCGCCTCGTACCAGTCGATCGTGTTCGCCTGGTAGCCCACCAACCGCACATGCTCCTGCAAGCCCAGTCTCGCGATCAGCCGCTCCAGCTCCGGCCGCGCCCCACCCTCGCCCACGATGCAAAGCATAGGGCCATCGTTCCCCTCTCCCTCCGGGAGAGGGCTAGGGTGAGGGCCGTCGGATTTTGGATTTTGGATTTTGGATTTTGGATTCTCTCCTCTCAGGGTTGCACCCTGGGCTATCGAGTGACGCACCTTCGGTGCTACGGGGTTGCCCTCTCGCGGAGCGAGAGGACTATTATCTTCCCCTGAACCCTGAACCCCGGGTACCCTCTGGGTGTATGAACCTGAACCCTCCTCTGTCCCTCTCCCGGGAGAAACCATGTGAGGGCCCAAGAACTGCTGCACCGCCAGGATCAGCCGGTCGAACGCCTTCTCTTCGCACAACCGCCCCACCGCCCCGATGAGCGGCCGGTCAACCGGCAGGCCGAGCCGCGCTTTCGCTTCGGCCGTGCTCCGCCGCCGCGAGAATTCACCGCAGTCGATGGCGTTTTCCACCAGCACGCACTTCGACGGCGGGATTCCCAGCCGGGCCACATATTCAACCAGCGTCGGGCTGACTGCCACGATTCTCTGCATGCGCCGCAAAGCCCATCGTTCGATGCGAAGATAAAGCTTCAACCGACTGTCTGGAGAGCCAAACCCGTGCATCGTCGTCATCACCGGGAGCCGAAATCGCCGCCCCAGCAATACCGCCAGCACGTTCGTTTTATAATCGTGCGCGTGCAAGATGGCCGGACCTGATTCCTTGATCTCGTCAATCAGCCGCCGCCACGTGCGCGGGTCGAGGCCGTGGCGTTCCGGTATATCGACCAGCGTGGCGCCCGCCTTCGCCGCCCGTTCGGGCATATCGTAAAGCGGATCGTCGACCGGGCGAATATAAGCCAGCCGCAGGTGGTAATCGTCCCCAATGAACCGCTGGCTCGTCAGCAGCGTCTTTTCCGGCCC